>ERZ791909.153-NODE-153-length-78270-cov-4.492374_pt1 | contig 78270 bp, 53 predicted proteins | sample MGYA00510143_ERZ791909 | MGnify/ENA primary metagenome ERZ791909 (study PRJEB30046, sample SAMN00792093) | human gut metagenome | study: EMG produced TPA metagenomics assembly of the A metagenome-wide association study of gut microbiota in type 2... | reverse complement strand
ATCAGTCGTTTGCAGTTTTATGATATTCTGTGAAAGTATAAGTTCGAGAGCCTCTTTCTCCGCAGAACGAACCGGACAAAACCGGATATAAAGCAGACAAGTCCCACAAATTCAATAATTTGTGGGACTTTTTTTATCCACTTATATCTGCCTTAAAGTACATCTTCTCGCCCCTAAAAGACAAAGTTCGTAACCTAACTCATACCCCCGACAAACAAAAACGGTAAGGGGGTACAGTTTGTCCGAAATTGGCGAAGTGCTGTCGCTATTTGGCTTGCCTGCATGAAACTCATTTTAGAGATTTACAATGCTATGACCGAGACTTCCATATTAAAGAAGTATCTGATGTGGTTCAAAGTTAACGATTACACGTATATTATTTCATTTATATAAATAAAAAGAAAAGAAATTCCACACAATTCCTTACATTCGTACTTTGAATTTTAACAATCAACTTATATGGAATTATCAGCGAGCAAAACTCCACGTATTGAAGTGGTCGACGCATTAAGGGGATTCGCCGTTATGGCAATTATTTTAGTGCACAATCTGGAACATTTTATTTTTCCTGTTTATCCGACGGAACAACCGGGATGGTTATCTATCCTCAACGACGGAGTGTTTAACGTGATATTCTCCCTGTTCGCAGGGAAAGCCTATGCAATTTTCGCCCTGCTATTTGGCTTCACGTTCTATATCCAATCTCACAATCAGGAAAAGAAAGGAAAAGATTTCGGCTACCGCTTCCTTTGGCGTTTGGTGCTGCTACTTGGTTTTGCTACTCTGAATGCGGCTTTTTTCCCTGCCGGAGACGTGCTGCTATTATTTGCAGTTGTCGGAGTTGTCCTATTTCTTGTACGAAAATGGAGTAACAAGGCAATTCTGATCACCGCTATTATATTATTAATTCAGCCGATAGAATGGTATCACTATATAATGGGGTTGTTCAACCCTGCCCATACTCTACCGAACCTCGGCGTAGGTGCCATGTACGGTGAAGTTGCCGAATATACCAAGGCAGGAAATTTCTGGAACTTCATTTGGGGAAATATAACGTTAGGACAGAAAGCAAGTTTGTACTGGGCTATCGGGGCCGGACGTTTTCTTCAAACGGCAGGACTATTCCTGTTAGGGTTTTATATCGGTAGAAAAGAACTGTTCGTTACTTCCGAATCACACCTGCGTTTCTGGGTAAAGACCCTTATTATTGCGGCTATCTGTTTCGCCCCGTTATACTCTTTAAAGGAACAAATCATGGGTGGAGACAATGCCTTGATCAAACAAACCGTAGGAACTGCTTTTGATATGTGGCAAAAATTTGCATTTACATTCGTACTTGTTGCCTCGTTTGTGATCCTTTACCAGAAAGAGTGCTTCAGGAAAACGGTTTCCGCTTTGCGTTTTTATGGTAAGATGAGTCTGACTAACTATATTACGCAGTCGATCATGGGAGCGATCATCTATTTCCCGTTCGGACTTTATTTAGCTCCTTACTGCGGTTACACAATAAGTTTGCTTATCGGATTTGTCCTCTTCATGCTACAAGTTTGGTTCTGCAAATGGTGGTTGGCAAGCCACAAACAAGGCCCGCTGGAAAGTATCTGGCATAAATGGACCTGGATGTTTTCGAATAATAAATAAAAAGTATGAGGCAGCGCCAAAGGGAACTAAAAAGTCCCGGCACTGCCTCATACTATACTAAAACCTGATTTTATTTCTTCAGGAGAGACAAATATTCTCCATAACCTTCATCTTTCATCTTTTCTTTCGGGATAAACCGCAAGGAGGCACTGTTTATACAATACCGTAAGCCACCCTTATCTGAAGGGCCATCTGTAAAGACATGGCCTAAATGGGCATTTCCCGTCTGGCTACGTACTTCTGTCCGGGTCATTCCATGCGAAGTATCTAACTTTTCTACAATCAGTTTCTTATCGATCGGCTTGGAAAAACTGGGCCAGCCACAGCCGGAATCGAACTTATCGATAGATATGAAAAGCGGTTCACCGGTCGTTATATCGACATAGATTCCTTCCCGGTGCTCATTCCAGTATTCATTGCGGAATGCAGGCTCCGTGGCATTCTTTTGTGTCACAGCATACTGTACATCCGAAAGCTTTTTCTTAAGCGTCGCATCATCTGGCTTTACATAAACGGGACGGGCGTTTGCTTTGCGGGCCATTTCGAACAATTTCGGATTAATATGGCAATAACCACCTACGTTCTTATCCAGGTAATCCTGATGGTAATCTTCCGCAGCATAAAAATTGGCAAGAGGTTTCACCTCAATGGCAATCGGTTTCGTATATTCCTTTGCCAACTCTTTTATGGCAGCTTCGACCACCGGAACATCATCTTTATCGGTATAATAAATGCCCGTGCGATACTGCAAACCGCTATCGCCGCCCTGGCGGTTGACGCTGGTCGGATCTATCGTCTGGAAGTACAGGTTCAACAACAGATCCAGGTTGACTGTTTGCGGATCATAAACGACCTTCACTGTTTCCACAGCTCCGGTATTCCCTGTACATACCTCTTTATACGTGGGATTGGGAACCCGGCTGTTGGCATAACCAACTTCCGTCTTTTCCACACCTCTGATCTGCTTCAGGAAATGTTCCGTACCCCAGAAGCAACCGCCTGCCAGATATATTTCAGCCTTGTCTTTCATCTTCATATTTTCTTGTTCCATTAAATCAAACTCTTTTATATTCCTGGCATTGCCAGCCACACCGACACACGCCAATAACAATGCAATAATAACAATATTTCTCATAGTCTTTATATTTCTCAAATAACAAATCGGAAATATTTTTTGTTGTTATAGAAAAATAAAGAAATAACATACAAATGGAAAATAAAGATTATCAAAAACGTGTGGCTGCCATACATGACTTGTCCGGGTTCGGGAAATGCTCTTTAACAGTTGCTTTGCCGATCCTTTCCGCTGCCGGAGTAGAAGCATGCGCCATGCCGACCGCTATATTATCTACCCATACAGGTGGAATCAGCGGATATACCTACCGCGACCTGACAAGCGATATGCGGGCTTTTATGCAACACTGGAAGTCGCTCGACATACAATTCGATGCGACCTACAGCGGCTTTTTAGGCTCGTTCGAGCAACTGGATCTCGTCAAAGAGTTCTTCGAACTGTTCAGATCGAAAGACAATCTGATCCTCGTAGACCCGGTGATGGCGGACAACGGTGAGCTATACCGCATATTCCAACCTGAGTTTGCCGCAGGTATGCGATCCTTATGCAAAAAGGCGGACATCATCGTCCCCAATCTGACCGAGGCCTCTCTCTTATTGGAAGAAAGTTACCATCCCGGCCCTTATACGCGGGCTTACATTGAAAAAATCTTAAAAAAACTAAGCAAGCTCGGTCCCGAAAAGATCGTATTGACCGGCGTATTTTTTGAAGAAGAAGAATTAGGAGCCGCCACCTACGACAAAAGGAATGATTCGACAGACTACCTTTTTACCAAAAGAATCCCAGGAAGTTATCACGGAACAGGCGATATTTTTGCCAGCGCCCTGTTATCCGGCCTGTTAAACAACTTCAGCCTAAACGAATCGGCGCAGATAGCCGTAAACTTCACCGCCGACAGCATACGCCGCACATATAATGCAAAAACAGATTACCGTTTTGGTGTTAATTTTGAACAATGTATCCCCGACTTTCTAAAAGAACTCAAACTGATATAGTTATTCCAATTTTATTTTTCATCTTTGTAAAATAATAAAACAAGAATATGAGTAAAACTAAAATAGCAATTTCCGGTATAGGAGCTGTAGGCGGTTACTACGGAGGATTATTAGCCGCCCGCTACAAAGACTCCGAAGAGGTCGACATCTATTTCATCTCCCGGGGTGAAAACCTGGAAGAGATCCGTGAGAACGGCATCGAAGTTAAAAATACATTCCTAACGATCAAAGCAAGGCCCACCCTCGCTACCGACAATCCTGCCGAAATAGGACCGGTCGATTACCTGTTTTGTTGTACCAAAAGCTACGATCTGGAAGAGAATATAACCCAGTTGGCTCCGGTGATCGGTCCGAATACGGTTATCATTCCCCTCTTGAACGGAGCGGACATAGCGGAACGCATACAACAGCTATTGCCTGACAACGAGGTATGGAAAGGATGTGTCTACATCGGCTCCCGCTTGGTCAGACCGGGAAGAGTGGAAAAGTTCACCATAAAAGACCGGATGTTCTTCGGTAGCAAACAGGGAGACAAGAAACGGCAGAAAGAATTGCAAGACATATTGGCGAACGCCCGCATCCTCACCACAATCCCGGATGATATCGATCTGGAGATTTGGAAAAAATTCTTTATGATCTCTACAGCTGCCACCATCACCTCCTATTTCAATGAGACGATCAGCGAAGTGATAAACAACCATATAGACCTGTTCATCACATTAGGTTATGAGCTCAAGAGCGTTGCGGTAGCCAAAGGCATTCCCCTGCCGGACGACCAGGTATTCTCCGCCATCGACGCGCAGAAGATCATGCCGAACAACTCCACCACCTCCATGCACAGCGATTTCCAAAAAGGCAACCGCACGGAAGTGGAAACACTGACCGGCTATGTCATACGAACCGCCCAGGAATTAGGTGTCGAAGTCCCGACCTATCAGTTCATGTACAAAGGATTGACCGGATTTCCCTATCCAACGGCGGATTAATCCACAAATGAAGGGAAAAAGGCGGGTGTGTCAAAATCCCGTTTTGCCATGGCGGATCAAGCCGGGATGGCAGGATAGTGAATTTTGACACAGCTTCCACTCCTCTTATTTCTACTTTGTCCTGACAAACAAATCTAATTATTATATTAATAGTATATGAAAAGCAAATTCTACCTTTATCTTATCCTGTGCTTTCTATTCAATATGGCAGGATATTCACAAAGTACAGTTTTCGAATCGCTATCTTTCGAAAGTAACAAATTAGGCAGGAAAGTCTCCTACTCGATCTATCTGCCTTCCGACTACAACACCTCGAAAAGGAATTACCCGGTCCTCTACCTGTTGCATGGCTATACGGACAATGAAACCAACTGGATACAGATGGGGCAAATGAAAACGATTGCTGACCGTGCCATCGCAAACGAGGAAGCCGTGCCGATGATCATCGTCATGCCGGACGCATGGGACACTTGGTATATCAACCAGTACGACGGAAAAGCTCCTTACGAAGACATGTTTTTCGAAGAGCTCATCCCCTATATGGAAAAAACATACCGGATTCGCAGTAATAAAGAAAGCCGGGCGGTTGCCGGGTTGTCGATGGGTGGATACGGCTCGTTCCTGTACAGTTTGCATCATCCGGAGATGTTCTGCGCATGCGCCCCATTGAGTGCCGCCGTTTTCGACGACACAGTCATGGAAGCAAGAAAAAACAGATCGCACAAAGATTTATTCAACCGCCTGTTCGGTCCGGAAGACGAACATTGGCAACAGAACAATGTCATGAAGATCCTTTCCGACTGGGATCAGAACGACCTGCCTAAAATCCGTTATTACATTGATTGCGGTGACGACGACGGCTTATTGGACGGAAATATGCAGGTGCACCAAATTATGAGGCAGAAAGGAATCAAGCACGAATTCCGCGTGCGCGACGGCGGCCATAGCTGGACCTATTGGCGGACAGCTTTGCCTGAAGTTCTGAGGTTTGTCAGCCAGACTTTCTGCAGAAGTTGACAAAACCGTAATATTGGTACATTAATCCGTAATCCGTGTAAGCTGTAAACCATTTCCTTTCATTATTTTTGCAACATAAAAATAACAGACTATCTAAAAAGAGTTTATTATGTTGCGAACGATCAGACTTACAACTGCACTTATCTGTTTTACGCTCATCACCTTGCTGTTCCTCGATTTCACGGGGACACTGCACACATGGTTCGGGTGGCTGGCGAAAATACAGTTCCTACCGGCGGTGCTGGCACTTAACCTCGGCGTGGTGCTGTTTCTTATTGCATTGACCTGGATTTTCGGGCGGGTTTACTGCTCCGTGATCTGTCCTCTCGGCGTATTTCAGGATATCGTTTCATGGCTGGCGGGGAAACGGAAGAAAAATCGTTTCCGGTATTCCCCCGCCCTATCCTGGCTAAGATACGGGGTTTTGGTGATATTCATCCTTGCTATGATCAGCGGGCTGGGAGCATGGGCGGCGTTGGTAGCACCTTACAGCGCCTACGGGCGCATCGCCTCCAACTTATTCGCACCCCTCTGGGGGTGGGGGAACAACCTCTTGGCCTACTTGGCGGAACGGGCGGACAGCTATGCTTTCTACGAGACGGAAGTCTGGTTGCGGAGCCTCCCTACTTTCATCATCGCCACAGTGACCTTTATTACATTAATCATACTTGCCTGGCGGAACGGACGGACCTATTGCAACACGATCTGCCCGGTAGGTACGGTTTTGGGATTGATTTCCCGTTTTTCTATTTTCAAACCGGTTATCGACATGTCCAAATGCAACGGCTGCGGCTTGTGCGCCCGTAATTGCAAAGCGGCCTGTATCAATCCAAAGGCACATGAAATCGACTACAGCCGTTGCGTCGCCTGCATGGACTGCATCAACAAATGCCGGCAGGGAGCCATCCGATATACACGCAGAAAGACAAACAAAACGGAAATACAGGCTGGCCAGCCGACCACAGACAAGCCCGGTCGCCGCAATTTCTTTACCGTATCGGCATTACTTGCCACTTCTGCAGCACTGAAAGCCCAGGAAAAAGTACAACTCCCGGACAAGAAGGTCGACGGCGGATTGGCCGTCATCGAAGACAAAAAGATTCCGGACCGTGCAACCCCGGTCACACCTCCGGGCTCACTGAGCGCAGCCAACTTCTCCCAGCATTGCACCGCGTGCCAGCTTTGTGTGTCGGTCTGTACGAACCATGTACTCCGTCCTTCGGGAGACCTTCACACATTTATGCAGCCAGAGGTGTCGTACGAACGGGGATATTGCCGTCCCGAATGTGTCAAATGTTCGGAAGTTTGCCCGACCGGAGCGATCCGTCCGATCACGAAAGCGGACAAAACGGCTATCCAGATCGGGCATGCCGTACTGATCCAGGAAAATTGCATCGTCAACCGGGATGGCGTCACTTGCGGCAACTGTGCCCGCCACTGCCCGACCCAAGCGATCCTAATGGTGGCAAAAGACCCGAACGACCCGGACTCGCCTCAACTGCCGGTCGTAAACGAGGAAAAATGCATCGGCTGTGGAGCCTGCGAAAACCTGTGCCCGTCCCGTCCGTTCAGCGCCATTTATGTGGAAGGACACGAACGACACCGGAATATTTAATCAAAAAATAAAAGAATCATCATATATGAAAAAAGACAATCATCAAGCGATAAACCGTCGAGACTTCCTGAAGATTGTAGGGATCAGTACGGCCACGACCGCCCCATTGCTCTCCGGGTGCAGCTCGAACAACAATCAGGCTGCCGGGACAGGCGGCTCCAATCCTATTCCTACAGATCAGATGACGTACCGCACGGCACCGTCTACAAAAGACAAGGTTTCCATCCTCGGCTACGGATGTATGCGCCTACCGACCATTGCCAAAAGCAGTGCAAGAGACAGCGACGACGAGATCGACCAGGAAATGGTCAACCGGCTGACCGACTATGCCATCGAACACGGTGTGAACTACTTCGACACATCGCCAGCCTATTGTAAAGGACGTTCGGAACATGCTATGGGGATCGCCCTCAGCCGCTATCCGCGTGACAAATATTATATCGCGACCAAGCTTTCGAACTTCTCTCCCGACACATGGAGCCGCGAGGCCTCTATCGCGATGTACCGCAATTCACTCAAGGAGCTGCAAGTCGATTACCTCGATTACATGCTGCTCCACGGGATCGGCATGGGGGGTATGGAAGCCTACGAAAACCGGTATGTCAAGAACGGCATACTCGACTTCCTACTCGAAGAACGCAAGGCGGGACGCATCCGGAACTTAGGTTTTTCCTATCACGGAGATATAGAGGTGTTCGACTATTTGCTTTCGAAGCACGACGAATACCAGTGGGATTTCGTCCAGATCCAGCTGAATTACTTGGACTGGAAACACGCCAAAGAGATCAACCCGCGAAACACCGATGCGGAATATCTGTACGGGGAATTGCAGAAACGGGGGATTCCCGCCGTCATCATGGAACCGCTGCTCGGAGGCCGGCTTTCGAACGTGCACGACCATATCGTCGCCCGACTGAAACAACGCGAGCCGGGGCGGAGCGTCGCCTCCTGGGCTTTCCGGTTTGCCGGTTCGTTTCCCGGCGTGCTCACCGTGCTGAGTGGCATGACCTACATGGAGCACCTGCAAGACAACCTCCGCTCCTACTGCCCGTTGCAGCCGTTAACGGAAGAGGAAAACCGTTTCTTGTTCGACACCGCCGACCTGATGATGCAATACCCGACCATTCCGTGCAACGACTGCAAGTATTGTATGCCTTGTCCTTACGGGATCGATATTCCGGGGATTCTGCTTCATTATAATAAATGTGTGAACGAGGGGAATGTTCCTCAGAGTGGACAGGATGAAAACTACCGCGAAGCCCGCCGTGCTTACTTAGTCGGGTATGACCGCAGCGTCCCGAAGCTCCGCCAGGCAGATCATTGTACTAATTGCAACCAATGCAACCCGCACTGCCCGCAGGGAATCGATATCCCGAAAGAATTACAGCGGATCGACCGTTTCGTCGAACAACTGAAACAGGAAACATTGTAAAAAAGCCGTCCCGAATCGGGAGAAGCACTTTCCATTTCAAAAGTGGTCCTCCCGGCTCGGGACGGCCGGTTTCAACTATTGAAGCGGTTTCACCGACATCCCCTATTTTCCGCAAATATCTTTAAACGGGCAATATGCACAAGCTTTGCCGTTCGGGGTTTGCACGAATGGGGTTTCAGTGCCGAAGATTTCATCTAAGCAATTTCGCAAGCCATTTTCAAAATCCGTATGGTAATTAGCGAAGTCCAGGACCTGTTCTGTTTTGAACCGGTCTATACGTCGGTAGATTCCAGGGTCGAAAGAGGAAGAAAAGAGGGTCCGCATATAATAGATACCCGGCTGAATGGTTTTCCCGAAAGAGGCACCTTCGTACATCCATGCATACATAAAAACCTGCATAACCGCTTTGGAACGATCCGTATCCTCTTTGTCGAAAAGAGCTTCGACAGAGGTAAACTGCGCCGTCCCGCTCCCACTCTTGTAGTCGATGATGCGGACGGCATCGCGCACCTCGTCAACACGGTCGATGAATCCTTTCAACTGGATCTCGCTCTTATCCGCCAGCGGGAAGAGGCGGTTCATCTTCTTTTCCGATTCGATATAGCGGAAAGGCGTCAGTTTGCCGTCCCGCTCCAACACTTTCTCCACATATTTGCGGATCATCTCGCCGATCAGGAAGTTCTGTCCGGTGAGCGGGCGGACGATATCCGTCTTAAAGAAAATTTCAGCAAAGGCGCGGGCAACCGCTCCTGTCAACATAGGCGTATCTTTGCGGATCGCTTTCAGCAAATCGGCCGTCACCATCTTTCCGCAGAAAGGCTGATACAGTTCCTCCATCACCTTATGCAGGATGCTTCCGAAAACATTACTTTCGATCGTCTCGCTCACCTCCTCTTCTTCTCGTATACCCTCTACGACGGAGAAATAGAATTTCAGCGGACAATCCAGATAAGTATTGACCGCACTCGCCGATATCGCCCGCGCCCCGCCCTTACGGAAAGCCGCCAGGCGGTTCATAACTTCATCCGTCTTAGCCACCTGCAAGGCAGGGGTTTTGGAAGAAGATACGTTGTAAACGACCACCTTATTCTGTATCGGTTCCTCATAATGATAATGCAACTGATGCACAAACCGGCTCACCTCGCCCGTCTGCAACCCGTTGCTCCGCGTATCGTAAAGCAGGCTGACATGGCTGGCACGATAGATCAGACGGTAGAAATGATATGCCCAAACACTGTCCTGATGCTCGTAGGTCGGCAAACCGAACCCTCGGCGGAGGTTATAGGGGATAAATGAATTAGCCGCTTTCTTCAACGGGAAAATCCCTTCATTCATGGAAAGGATAATCAGCCGGTCGAAGTCGAGCGCACGGGTTTCCAAAACCCCCATGATCTGCAAACCGGAAAGGGGCTCGCCGTGGAAAGGGATCGTAATCGTGTCCGTCACACGTTTCAGCAAGCGGAAATAGGTGTCGATTTTCATTTCTACATTCGCCTCCCGCATAACTTCTTTCATCCGGTTGACGGTGGTAAAGTAATGGAAGATGAACTCCTGCTCAATATCGTTAATAGTTGAAAGTGGCTTCGCGTCACTATTTACATTTTCAACTTTCAACTCTCCACTTTCAACTGCTTTATTCAACTCCTGCAACACGTTGATCAAGTAATCGGAAAAAGTTTCCACCGCAGTCACCGGAGTGAAGAGGATGGACAACAAAGGCGTCTTATCCAGATCGTCATACGAGATATAAATCTTGTTGTTTTCCGAAATATCTTTTACCAGACTGGAAACCACCTCCGGGGAGGTAGCCGAGATATACCGATGGTTCAAGATCGGCAAGACATCCCGGAAATAGAACACCGGCCGCCGGTCCACATAACGGATATTCTTTTGCAAAGCCAAAATATATTCCATCAAAGATGCAACCGGTGTACCGGCCAACGGATATCCCATCGTCACATTGATCCGCCGGATCTGTTCGGGGATGGCATTCAGGACCGGAATCAACAGGTGCTCGTCCGGCAGGATCACAGCCGTCCGCAAGGCTTCTTCCGCACTCATCTCATCTTCTTTGCAAAGCTCGCTCAAAATACTGTGCACCTGTTTGGCCTGCCCAATACCGGATGGGATGCCGATCACCTCGATCTTGGGAGTTGAAAGTTGAGAGTTGAAAGTTGAAAGTTGCTTCGCGTCACTATTTATACTTTCAACTTTCAACTCTCCACTTTCAACTACTAACTGCGAGGGGAACCGCCGTAAATTGCGCTCCACGAAGTAAGAGGCTTTGTTGTCCGGGTCCGTCACTTTCGGAGAAGCATAATCCCAGTAAAAATCGGCAATTTCCCGTTTCTGCAACTCGGACAGGAAACGTTCTTCAGCCACCGAGAGGGCGTTCAGACCGACAAACACAACTTTCGCATAGGGAAGGTCGCAACATTCGTTTTTCTCCATCTGCTCGACCACTTCGCGGAAAATCATGCCTTCATATCCCTTGCCTTCAGCAGCAAGCGCTTCCCTCAAATCGGTATATAAAGCGTACAGGATTTGCCAGACTGCGAGGAACTGTTCCTGGTTAGGAGTATCTCCTTTCGGATAGAAAGAAGACCAGAAGGTCCGGATAGCCGCAATCTGTTCGGGACTCAGAAAACTGAAATCATTCTCAATCTCACGAAGGTCTGTCACATTTGTAAAGAGCATGCGGGCGTCAGCCATGTATTTATCGATATCGTCGAAGTCATTCAGCAGCATTTCCCCCCAATAGAGGAACTCGTCGAATGTTTCGGAAGAACCGCTATGCCTCAGATAGATATCATACAACTTAAACAACATGCTGATCCGGTCTGCCGTCTGTTTTCCGCTCAACTGCACAAACAGGTCGTTGATCGTCAAGATCGTCGGAGAGAAAAGCGGCTTCTCCGATACTTCCGACAAATATTTCTGAAAGAACAGCCCCGTACGTCGGTTCGGGAAAACAAAGGCCAGACGGCTGACTTCCGCCCCGTATTCAGAATAAAACAGGGATGCGACCTGATATAAGAATGGTTTCATTAATTGTTCGAATTGGTAAATGATGATTTAAATTACTATTTTACTGTAATATACTCTCTATTTCCTGTATTTCTTCCTCTGAAAAAGCAGTGTTTTGCAACGCCTTCAAGTTATCCATCAGCTGTGCGACCGAACTGGCGCCCACCAGGACACTCGTTACCCGGTCGTCTTTCAGCAGCCAGGCAAGTGCCATTTCTGCAAGCGTTTGGCCACGTTGCTTTGCGAGATCATTCAATTGGCGGATTTTATTTATTTTTTCTTCAGTCACCTGTTCACGTTGCAGGTGGCCCGTAGATTTGGCAGCACGTGAATTTTCAGGGATGCCATCCAAGTATTTGTCCGTCAACAGACCCTGTGCCAACGGCGAGAAAGCGATCATTCCCACTCCTTCCTGCTTCAATAGAGGCAACAGATCAGGCTCGGTCCAGCGATCCAACATCGAGTAGCGTGCCTGATGGATCAGACAAGGTACGTGATATTCCTTCAAAACGGCAAGCGCCTTTTCCGTCTGTCCGGCATTATAGTTCGAGATTCCGACATACAAGGCTTTTCCCTGCCGAACGATATCGGCCAACGCCCCCATCGTTTCCTCGACCGGCGTCTGCGGATCCGGACGATGCGAATAAAAAATATCCACATATTCCAGACCCATCCGTTTCAGGCTCTGATCCAGGCTTGCCATCAGATACTTGCGACTTCCCCAGTTGCCATACGGACCGGGCCACATATCATATCCGGCTTTCGTGGAAATAACAAGCTCATCCCGGTACTGCCCCAGGCCTTTCTTCAGGATACGACCGAAGTTTTCCTCCGCAGACCCGTAAACAGGGCCGTAATTATTGGCAAGATCAAAATGCGTAATCCCATTGTCGAAAGCGGCATACGCTATCTGGATAAAGTTACTGAACACATCCACACTGCCAAAGTTATGCCACAATCCCAGAGAAATGGCCGGTAACAGCAATCCGCTCCGCCCGCAACGCCTGTAAACCATATCGGCATACCGGTTATCATTTGCTTTGTACATTTCCATACGATGATATTTTAGTTACAATGAATCCTTTTTAAGAGATACAAATATAATCAAGAATACCAAAAAGAACGGGCTATTCGGATAAAAACAAAAAAAGGCTATCCATCACGGACAGCCAATCTTCATTGTTAACCTTAAATCTAATACCATGAAAAACACAATGCAAATATAGGCCTTTTATGTTATGTAGCATACACTTTTAGTTGCAAATCTCATTTGTTTAAATCTATTTAACAAAAACATGCTACGTAACATAATTAATCAACACTATTTACAGCAAACTGGAACCCATTTCACCACCAACCACACCTATTCTCAGCCCAAAAAAACGACAATATCCCCCTTAAAAGCCATATATCACATAAAAACCTGATCTACAAAAGTATGCAGAAACAGCTGTTTGTTAAAAAATATTACCCTTGCATGTAATTTGATTTAAACGGGGTAGAAAACTAAAATAGATGCGGTAGTAGTTTCGATTTGGACCAATGGCTTTCTAAAAGATATTACAATAAGGGATTGAAAAAAGACAAGGCGCGTTTTAAAATCAACCGGAAAGAATCATAACCGACATAAAATAAAAAAGGCCATCTTCACAGACAGCCAATCTTCATTGTTAACCTTAAATCTAATACCATGAAAAACACAGTGCAAATATAGAGAGTTTATGTTATGCAGCATAATAATACCACTAAAAAATGCTTATCCTTAACCTGATTTAACTATCTTATGTTCTACAACATGATTTTTGATACACTTTTAACTCAATTCCTCCCTGCAAAAACAATTGTCACATTGCCGTTGGAGTAATTTACAATCATTGAATAAAAACGATCCAAACAAAAAAAGCGACCGTCCTTTTGGGGACAGCCGCCTTTTTTATTTGGATCACTTAATGACCGGAAAATTCTTATTTGTTGAAACGCTCTTTCAATTTTGCCAGCATATCCTTAGTCATGGAATCCAAGTCATATTCCGGTTTCCAGCCCCATTCCTGACGGGCACATGTATCGTCTAAGGAGTTTGGCCATGATTCTGCGATAGCCTGACGCAACGGATCTACATCATATTCCATCTGGAAGTCAGGAACGTACTTCTTGATGTTGCTGTAGATAATTTCAGGATCGAAACTCATAGAAGCGATGTTGAAAGAGTTACGATGAACGAACTTTGTAGAATCGGCTTCCATAATTTCAATAGCAGCACGCAGACCGTCCGGCATATACATCATATCCATGAATGTACCCTGCTTGATCGGACATACGAACTTCTCACCTTTGGCAGCCGAGTAATAGATATCGACAGCATAGTCGGTCGTACCACCACCCGGAGGTGTCACATAGGAAATAAGTCCCGGAAAACGTACGGAACGCGTGTCGACACCGAAACGGATGTTGTAATAGTCACTCAACAACTCGCCGGAAACTTTTGTAACACCGTACATGGTACGCGGATTACGGATCGTATCCTGCGGAGTCTTGTCCTTCGGCGTGTTATTGCCGAATACGCCGATTGAACTCGGAGTAAATACTGCACAATGCATTTCACGTGCGACTTCCAATACATTAAACAAACCGCCCATACCGATTTTCCAGGCAAGCTGCGGTTTTGCTTCTGCAACGGCCGACAGCAATGCTGCCAGGTTATAAATCGTATCTACCTTATATTTGGACACGGTCTCAGCAATCTGCTGTTCGTTTGTAATGTCGACAATCGCAGAAGGTCCAGACTCCAACAATTCGCCTTTAGGCTCCTGTCCGGGGATGTAACCTGCTACAATGTTTCCACCATAGATACCTCTCAACTTCATGGTTAACTCTGATCCAATCTGACCGGTAGAACCAATTACTAATACATTCTTCATTGCGTTTGATGTTCTTTTAAGTTTTTTCTGCGGCAAAGGTATAGAGAATAAAAACATTCCGGTATGAATTTCTTGTATTTTTTTAGCCTATATATTCAAAAAAAATATGACCTTTGCCGCATCGGCAGACAAATCAGAGACAATAATAAACTGGTTTAAAAAATAAGATTTTGCCACTTGTCTGCGATAAAAGAGATATAATAGTCAACTTAATTAAAAATACTAACAAAAAACAAAGTTATGTACGGTAAACTGAAAGATTTCCTTACTCAGGAACTGGCAAACATCAAAGCTGCCGGATTGTATAAGAACGAGCGTATCATCACCACGCCTCAAAGAGCCGACATTCAAGTAAACGCAGGAAGCGACGTTTTGAACTTCTGTGCAAACAACTACCTGGGCCTGTCTGACAACCAACGTCTGATCAAGGCTGCCAAGGAAGCCATGGACACGCACGGTTACGGTATGTCGTCCGTCCGTTTCATCTGCGGGACACAGGACCTGCACAAACAACTGGAAGCCGCTATCTCCGACTACTTCAAAACAGAAGATACGATTCTGTATGCTGCCTGTTTCGATGCCAACGGCGGTTTGTTCGAACCGTTGTTCACTGAAGAGGACGCAATCATCTCCGACGCATTGAACCATGCTTCCATCATCGACGGTGTACGCCTTTGTAAAGCAAAACGCTATCGTTATGCCAATGCAGACATGGCCGACCTGGAACGTTGCCTGCAGGAAGCCCAGGCACAACGTCACCGCATCATTGCAACAGACGGTGTGTTCTCTATGGACGGAAATGTGGCTCCGATGGACAAGATCTGCGAACTGGCAGAAAAATACGATGCTTTGGTAATGGTCGACGAATCCCACTCTGCCGGTGTCGTTGGTCCGACAGGACACGGTGTCGCTGAACAATATAATGTATACGGAAGAGTCGATATCTTCACTGGTACGTTAGGTAAAGCATTTGGTGGCGCTATGGGTGGCTTCACGACCGGAAAGAAAGAGATCATCGATATGCTGCGTCAGCGCTCCCGTCCTTATCTGTTCTCCAACTCTGTCGCTCCTGCTATCGTAGGCGCCAGCCTGGAAATGTTCAAGATGCTGAAAGAAAGCGATGCTCTGCACACGAAACTGATGAACAACGTCAGCTACTTCCGCGAAAAGATGCTGGCTGCCGGTTTCGACATCAAACCGACTCAGTCCGCCATCTGTGCCGTTATGCTGTATGACGCTAAACTGTCACAGGATTTCGCTGCCAAGATGCAGGAAGAAGGCATCTATGTAACCGGCTTCTATTATCCGGTAGTACCGAAAGACCAGGCCCGTATCCGCGTACAGTTGTCCGCAGGCCACGAAAAAGAACATCTTGATAAAGCAATCGCTGCATTTATCAAGGTCGGAAAAGAACTGAACGTAATCAAATAAGTTTATTCTTAAAACAAATACAAGAGGCGAAGACTGAAAACGGTCTTCGCCTTTTTTATTTAAATGAGCTATTCGTCAGAATAAAAGAATTATCTTTGCCCTATCACAAGTAAAATTTTATGCAACTCAGTAACTATCATAGTCATTGTACATTTTGTGACGGACGAAGCACACCCGAAGATTTCGTTAAATTCGCTGTTTCACATGGATTCCGTGCTTACGGTTTCTCTTCCCATTCGCCACTGCCGTTCGAGACATTCTGGAATATGTCGAAAGATGATATGCCCGAATACCTGATGGAGATAGAACGGCTAAAAAAGAAATACAGCGACCGGTTGGAGATATATGTCGGGCTGGAAATCGATTTCTTAGACGGGAGTTATAACGCGTCCATCCCCTACTTCCGTAACCTGCCGCTCGATTACCGCATCGGTTCCATCCACTTCCTGCCGGTCGCATGGCCGCTTGCGGAGGGGAATATGGTGTGCATCGACGGTTCCTTCCGGGAATATCAGAAATCTGTCGACACCTATTACGACGGGGATATCCGCAAGCTGGTCACCCACTATTTCAGCTCCACGCTGCAAATGATCGAAGCCGGCGGGATCGACATCGTCGGCCACATGGACAAGATCTACATGAACGGCCATAAGTGCGAAGGCTTCGACCTGCAGGCGGACTGGTATCAAAAGCCGCTCAACGACTGCCTGCACCTGATCGCCGAAAAAGGCCTGATGGTCGAAGTCAACACGAAAAACCTCATGAAGAAACAAGAAACTTATCCGCACATGGATTACCTGCACAGGCTTTGCGAACTGGATATTCCGGTAATGGTCAATTCCGACTGCCACTATCCCGACTTAGTAAACGACGGACGTGCGGAAGCATTCGAGCTGCTCAAAAAGGCAGGCTTCAAATCCACCCGCGAACTGGTCGGCGGGCACTGGCAGGATGTGGCGATCTGATGTATTTGTAATAAGAATGTAATATGTATTTCATTCCATCGAAATACCGAACTGCGTCCTTTGCAGAAATAAATTGTATTTGTAATAAATAAGAAACAAAATTATGGATATGCCGAAGATTCTGGTTGTGGACGATGAAGAGGATTTATGCGAGATCCTCAAGTTCAATCTTGAGATAGAAGGGTATGAAGTCGACACGGCTTTCAGTGCCGAAGAAGCACTAAAGACGGACATTGCCTCCTACCAACTGCTGTTGCTGGATGTAATGATGGGTGAAATATCCGGATTCAAGATGGCTAATATCCTCAGGAAAGACGAAAAAACGGCCGATATCCCCATCATCTTCCTGACTGCCAAAGACACCGAAAACGATATGCTGACAGGCTTCAACCTCGGAGCGGACGATTATATCTCCAAACCTTTCTCCATCCGCCAGGTGGTGGCACGCGTGAAGGCCGTCCTGCGCCGCACGTCGGACAAGGAGAAAGTGCAGGAAAACGAATGCCTCAAATACGAAACCCTTTCGCTCGACCTGAAGCGTATCAAAGCCTACGTCGACGGGCAGGAAGTCCCGCTCACCAAAAAGGAATTCGAGATATTGAAACTCCTCTTGGAAAACAAAGGGAACGTATTCTCGCGCGAAGAAATCCTTTCCAAAATATGGAAAGACGAAGTTTATGTGCTCGACCGCACCATCGACGTCAACATCCCCCGCCTGCGCAAGAAGATCGGGCCGTACGGCAAGAACATCGTGACGCGCCTCGGGTTCGGTTATTGCTTTGAAAATTAAAAATTGAAAAATAAATGACCGATCACCTGTTTTTTTATATGCCAAGATTATGGTCAAGATAGAATCAACGACAAATAGCCGGATACCGTTCAGCCAACGGCTCTTCTGGTCGATATTCGCCATGTTCCTGGGGTTCACGGTCTGCTTTTTGCTGTTCCAATACCAACGGGAGCGGGAATTTGCCCAGGAGAAGTTGAACAACGTGTTGGGGAATTACAACTACCAACTGTTCCGCCGCACGCAGCAGGCCGGAGATATCAACAAAGTGGTCCACCAGTTCATCGGCGACATCCCTCAAAAGGACCTTCGCGTCACGATCATCGACCCAGCGGGGAAAGTGCTGTTCGACAACAGCGGCACCGAGGAGTTCAACAACCATAACGACCGTAGCGAGGTGCGCAAGGCACGCCTTTACAACGAGGGATTCGCGATCCGCCAGTCCAACTCGACCGGGAAACGGTATTTCTATACGGCGACAAACATCGGCGGGTATATCTACCGCTCCGCCCTCCCCTGGGACCCCTACACGCAGCGCGTGCTGACGATCGACAAAGACTTCATCTACTTCATGGCGTTGATGACGCTGATATTCTTCTTCGTCCTCTCCCGTTTCACGTTCAGTATCGGGCGGACGATCTCGAAACTGCGCGACTTCGCCCTGAATGTGGAGAAAGACCGCATACCGGAGAGCGAATATGTCTTTCCGAACGACGAGTTGGGGGATATTTCGAAGAACATCGTCGGGCTTTACCACCGCCAGCAGAAGGCCAAGGACGAACTTTCGATGGAACGCGAGAAGCTGATCAAGCATTTCCAGTATGCGAAGGAGGGCTTCGCCATGTTCACGTCGGAAGGGAGGGAAATATTGTCCAACATCCTCTACGTGCAGTTCTCGAACCTGATCTCAGACATGCAGATACGGCAGTCGGAGGATGTGATCGACATCCCGGAGCTGGAACCGATCCATATGTTCCTCTCCAAAAACATCCCGAACACGAGCCGTAAGCGCAAAGTACTGCGCGAATCGGTCACGGTGGACAAGAACGGAAAGATTTTCCTGATCGAATGCATCCTGTTCCTCGACAACAGCTACGAGATTTCCATCAACGACATATCCCGCCAGGAGGAAGAGAGCCGGATGAAACGGCAGCTGACACAGAACGTGGCGCACGAGCTGAAAACGCCTGTCAGCAGCATCCAAGGTTACCTCGAAACGATCATCAGCAACCCGGAATTGCCGGACGACAAACGCCAGTTCTTCCTCGAACGTTGCTACTCGCAGAGCACACGGCTCACGGGGCTGCTGCGCGACATTTCGGTATTGAACCGCTTGGACGAGGCTTCTGAAATGTTCGAACTGTCGGAAGTGAACATCCGGAAATTAGTCGGCGAGATCGAGAAGGAATGCTCGAAGGAGATGGAGGAGAAGAAGATCACGACAGAGGTGATCCTTCCGGGCGACCCGTCGGTCTATGGCAACTATTCGCTGCTCTACTCGATCTTCCGCAACCTCTACGACAATGCGATCGCGTATGCGGGCGAAGGCATCCGTATCACGGTGAATTGCTACAAGGAGGACCCGAAGTTCTACTACTTCAGCTTCTCGGACAATGGTGTAGGTGTCTCGGAAGAGCACGTGAACCGTATTTTCGAACGTTTCTACCGCGTCGACAAGGGCCGCAGCCGAAAGGTGGGCGGAACCGGCCTGGGACTCTCCATCGTCAAGAACGGCGTAAACTTCCACAAGGGGCAGATCTCCGCCAAGAGCGGGCTGGGGAAAGGGATGACGTTCTTTTTTACAATAAAGAAGAAAATCTGATTCGTTACTTTTGGATCAAGCCAAAAGTAACTATTCCTTCACGCTATCCACCGGATTCTCATTCGCCGTCCGCCAGTTCTGGAAGGAGACAGTCAGGAAGGTGACGAGGAAGATGATGCCGAAAGCCAGGGCGAACACCCACCAGTAGACAGGCGTACGATAGGCGAAGTTTTCGAGCCAGCCGGCGGCGGACAGGTAAGCGACAGGCGTGGCAAGGATAAAACAGACCACGACGATAGTAAGATATTTGCGATTAAACATCAGCAGGATATCCGTCACCGTCGCCCCGTAGACCTTGCGGATACCGATCTCCCGGCGGCGGTATTCCGTCTCGAAGATCACCAAGCCGAAGACACCGACAACCGAGATCAGGATCGCCAGCAAGCTCGCCCCCGTCACCATCTTCTTCACAAACTCCTCGCGGTGGTAAAGCCGGTTATAAAGCGAGTCGTAAAACTCGACTTCCAACGGATAGGAAGCATCCAACCCCGCCACCACCTCGCGAAGACGATCGACCGCCTTGGTCACATCCGCCCCCGCCCTGAGGCGGATATAGGCATAGCTCAACCATTGGAACTTGTTGTCGGGCGAGACGCAGAAGGCGATGTTCTGTTCCTCCTCCCGGAGTGAAGTCAGCGCCACATCGCCTATAAAACCGGTGATTCGTCCCGGTCCCCACCCCATGTCGACCATCTCCCCGACTTCAAGCCCGTTTGCCCGGCGGGCCGTCTCGTTGAATATAAAATGAAAATTACCATCCTTGTCGTCCGACGGCGAAAAACGGTTGCCGTCGGTCACCTCGATCCCCATCACATCCAGAAACGAAGGGGAGACACTTAAAAAGAAACCGGGAAAAGCTTCTTCCTTATGTGTAAACTCGTAAGTGGAATACGCATCCTCGCCCCCGACCTTCTGGGCAGAGAAAGCGACTCCTTCTATATCAGGATATTTCATCAACTGACCGGTAAAAGCGTCCTTATGCTTGATGCATAAATCCCGGCTGAGCTCGGTAATCAAAATCTGATCCTGGTCGAAGCCGAGCGCATAATGGCGCATGAAATAGTTCTGTAACTGAATGATACATGCCCCGACAATCAGTGCGACGGAGACGATATACTGGAAACCGATCAACGCCGTGCGCAACCTGCGTCCGTTCTGCGACAACCCGAAACTCCCTTTCAGCACTAATGCCGGCGGGAAAGAGGTGATATAATAAGCCGGATAGACACCCGCCAGGACACCCACCAAAAAGGCGATCGCCCCCGTCCCCAGCACAATGGAAAGGTTCGGCAGCAAACGGATATCCGCCTCCACAAACGACAAGTATTGTCCCCTGTCCAACAAATAGACCCAGACGAGCGCCAGTAGATATGCCATCAGGCAAATCGCCGCCGCCTCTACCAACAACGACAGGCGGAGCGTACCGACCGGGCTCCCCAGCACCTTCTGCGTATTGATGCTCCGGATGCGCATCGGGGTGAGCGCGGTACTGAAATTCATATAATTGACTGCAGCAATCAGCAGGATCAGCCAGGCAATAAGAAAGAGCAGGCGCACCGTTTCGGGGCTTTGCGTCCTAATAGGGCTGCTTCCCCATATGTCCTGCATATTCATATAATGAAGTTCTTCAAGCGGAAGTAACCGGAGATGGAGATTTTCACATCCCCAGATTTGCGAGAAATCGAACGTCCGGTTGAAATTGTCCTCCACCGCCTGGGCGGATTCGGGGCTGTCGAGGAGCAGGTAGCAGAGCCAGTTCGACCCGCCCCACTCAGTAGGTTTCCGAAAAGAGGCATCTATCGTGGAGTAGATTGTATTGCCCAACTGCGTGTTATCCGGAAAATCACGGTAGACGCCACCCACTGTCAGGTCGCGGCCGGCTTTCGTCCATACGTCCTCCTTGAAATGAATCTGCCGGCCTACAGCCGGTTCGTCGCCGAACATCCGGCGCGCCATGCTTTCCGGAATAATCGCCTTTTCGGGATCGGTGAGGCAATCTTTGTCCCCCTCGACAAAAGAGAACCCGAACATATCCACGATAACAGGGTGGCAGGTCGTCACCTTCTCGCGAAAACCTTCTGCGTCGCTTCCTTCGCCAACCGAGAGGTAGTTCCGTTTGTCATACGGGGTGATCATCGTCCCGGCCTCGATATGGGGAGAGGAGGCGATCAGCACGTCGGAGAAAGCCCCAGGGTAGATCACACGACCGTTCGCCATCACGCTGTCGCAGAGTTCGGCTAAAAAGATCCGCCCCGCCTTCAGGTGGCAACGGTCGAAACTATGGTCATGACTCACCTGCATCATGATGACCAAGAATGCCGTAAAAGCAACGGACAAACCTATGACATTCAAGCCGACTGCCATCTGGAAACGCCTGAGGACGCTCAAAAAATTACGCAAAAGTGTTTTCATTATTTTTCTTTTTCAATTATTCTTCACGCTCTCCACCGGATTCGCATTCGCCGCATTCCAGCTTTGGAAAAATACCGCCAAGAAGGAGATCAGGAGGCAGAACAACCCGGCGGCGATAAAGATCAACGGACTAAGCGCGATCCGGTAGCTGTAATCTTCCAGCCATTGCTTCATGAAATACCAGCTCAGCGGCGTCGCAATGAAGAACGCTACCCCGACATACATCAAGAACGTACCGACCAGGCGGACTAAGATCCCCCGGTTGTCCGAACCGAACACCTTGCGGATCGCCACCTCCTGCGAACGTTGCAGGATGAAATAGGTCGACATCGCCAGCAAACCCAACAACGAGATCAGGATCGCGATGCAGGCAAAGATCACCACGATCTTGGCCAGACGGATCTGCGACTCGAAATGCTCCTGGATGCCCTGGTCAATAAACCGCCCCTCGAAAGGAATACCCGACACCTCCTCGAAGACTTTGCGCACGGACTCATATGCCTCGACAGGATCACCCTGTACCTCGACCACATAGTCCCACGGCCACCAGCCGGATTCCGTATTCCGGAAACGGAACATCACCGGTGAATTTTCCTGCGTGATGTCCCTCAACTGGAAATCACGGATCACCCCTAAGATCGGGGTCGCATTTTCTTCCATTTTGAAAGAAGGGGCATCTTCCGGTAATTCCATCTGTTTAAAAGCCAGCTCGTTCAAATACCAGCCTCCATCGGCGTTAGCCACCCGGTTGTCCGACTTGATTTCGAAACCGAAGATGTGGAAAGCCGCACTGTCGACCTGCACTTGCTGGAAGCTGAGCGATTTGCCTTCATAGGTTCCGCTCATATTGTTCGTCCCGCTCGAAGGCGTCCCGTTGCTGTGACCGACGGCCTTGACCATCGGAAGCTGGCGCAACAGATCTTCCGCCCGTTCCATCTCGCTCTTCGAACGGAAAACGTTATCCGATTCGATGATGTTCGTCGTATTATAGCCCAACGGAGCATGTATCAGATGGTTGATTTGGAGGTACATCGTCAGCGACACCGCGACCATGGCGATCGTGATCACGTTCTGGAAGGTGATGAAAAATTTGCTGAACACCATCTTCGTCTGCCGGCGGAACGTCCCGCGCACCACGTCGATCGGCTTGGCCGACGAGATGAGGATAGCCGGAAGCAAGCCCGACAAAACACCCGTCAACAAAATCACCCCTACGATCGCAACGCCCCAAAGCGGAGTCGCCAGGACTTCGAATGTCAGCGGGACCTGCAACAGATCACGCGCATACGGCAGGGCGGCAACGGCCAGCAACAGGCCGAGGGCGAACGAGATGAACGTCAGAAGCGTAGCCTCCATCATCAACCGGAGGAACAAATCCATGCGGGACGAACCCAGGAGGCGGCGCGTAGCCATCTCCTTTGCCCGCTGCCCGGCCTGGGCCACCGTCAGGTTGATATAATTGATAATGGCAAAGATCAAAACCAGGATGCCAACCGACATCAGGATCAGCGAGAAGGTACGGTCGCCGCTGTTCAGGCTCGTATATTGCCATTTGCCGAAATACATCTCCGGGATGGTCACAATCTTCACCTCCTTCGCAAAGCCTTCCTTGTAAAGCCAGAAGCGCTCCTTGAAAAACGACAGGATATCATTCGTACGCGCTTTCAAATCGGCTCCGGGCTTCAGCAACATGAATGCTATGCAGGAGCCGGCATTCCCAGCACTCGTCTTCGACAGCGCACTGTTGAACTCAGCCACCCGCTCGATACGCAACAGCAGGTCCACATTCGGGATAACCGACCGTTTGACATCTTCCATGATCCCGGTGATCGTAACGCTCGTCGAATCGCTGATACGGATGCTCTTCCCGACCGGGTTCTCTTCGCCGAACAGCTTGCGCGCGTATGTCTCCGTAACAACGGCGTCATTGACACCGTCCAAAAGCCTCTCGCGGTTGCCGTCCAGCACCTTGAAGGAAAAGACATCGAAGAAAGTGGAATCGACATACACCAAGTCGGCGGTATATTTCTTCTCACCATAAAAAATCGGGTGTCCCATACTCTGGTCGCTCACCATCGGGCAGACTTTTTCGATCTCTGGATAGCGTTCTTCCAGCCAATAGGCCACGGGAACGCCCGTCCCCAGGAAATGCTCGCAACCGAGAGCAACGATCCGGTCGTAATTCGCCTGCTGCTTGTCGATGTTCAGTTCCCGTTCCACGTACACCGCAATCAGAATCACGAACATCAACGAGACGGACAGCCCGAAGACGTCTATCGTCGTATATCCCTTGTTCCGGCTCAGAAATTTCAAGAAAGATTTTATATTTAACAGATTATTCATTGTGCCTCCAATTTTAATGAGTCGTAAAATACAGAAAAGATATATCCGACTTTCACAAGCCGGATATATCTGCAAAAAACAATTTGAATGTGTCTATGTGTTACTTACAAAAAAATTAAATGAATTCGCTTACAGACGATACGATGCTACCGTCGAACAGGTTAATCACACGGTGGGCAAAGCTCGCGTCGTGTTTGGAGTGAGTTACCATAACAATAGTGGTTCCTTCTTTGTTCAATTCGGTCAGAAGTTGCATCACTTCGGCGCCGTTCTTGGAGTCTAAGTTACCGGTCGGCTCATCGGCGAGGATGATCTTCGGGTTCGAAACGACGGCACGGGCGATGGCAACACGCTGTTGCTGGCCTCCGGAGAGCTGCTGCGGGAAGTGGCTGGCGCGGTGGCTGATGTTCATGCGTTTCAGAATGTCGTTGACCATCTGCTTGCGCTCGCTTGCCTTCACCTTCAGATAGGTAAGCGGCAACTCCACGTTTTCAAATACATTCAGTTCGTCGATCAGGTTGAAGCTCTGGAACACGAAACCGATATTTCCTTTACGTACCTGCGTACGTTCTTTTTCTTTCAGGTGGCCGACTTCCTTGTCTGCCAGGTAATAGTCGCCCGATGTCGGATTGTCTAACAAACCTAAGATATTCAGCAAGGTGGACTTTCCACAACCGGAAGGGCCCATGATTGCGACAAACTCACCATCCTTAACTTCCATCGACACGCCGTTCAATGCGATCGTTTCCACTTCTTCGGTACGGAAAAACTTACTTAATCCTTCAATTTTAATCATGACTGTATCTATTTTTATTGTTATTACTTCTTCTTGCCTAATTACAGGCAAACAGCGTGCCAAAGTACATAAATTATTTATTTACAGCATCATAATGATTTCAGTATTTTCCGGGAGTGTCTAATTTTTGGACAGTGGTGTAAAGATATTAGACACTTACCGGAAGAAACCGGGGAGAGATTTATCCCCATTCGCTCTCCTCTTTGAAGTCAAAACGTTCGATCTTCGTGACTCGTATTTCTCCGTTCCGAAGCATGTACTCGTTTCCTTTAAACTTTTTGTTCAGATCTTCCAATGAAAAAGAGAGATCCGAAGTCCCGACTGCAAAACGGTAGAAAGACGGCATAACTTTACCGTCGATTTTCGACTCCATTACTTTATAGGCGGCTTCTTTGTCCTTCCTAAAGGCATCGAGAAACTCATCCAGTAATTTCGGATTATCCTTTCTCGAAAATGTGACCGTAATCACCTCTTTTACCGGTTTCTTCGTTTTCCGGTCCTTGTCGTAGATCACATCGACATTTACCTTTTCCATCGACTCGCATTTTTTCATCAATGCATTCAGATTCGTCTGCGCCATCAAATTGCTCGCCCAGCTCCCCGCCATCAGCAGGGTAACTGTCAAAATAAGATTTCTTGTTTTCATACCTTATATTATTAAATGATTTATGAATCATCTCTCCTTATACCTCCTCTCCATCATCTCAATATCCAATTCGAACCGTTCGACTTCGTTTTCTTTCGTTCGGATATTATGCATCGTTTTCTCGTACTGCCGCAAAGAGCGCAGGGCAAGCCGTTCTTTTTCGTACTGTTTCTTTTCGGTTTCCCGGATCACCTTATCCAACTCCCGCGCCACTTCTTCGGGTATCTCCGTCTTCACCCCGTTTCGTATGATGTAGCTGCCGGCATACGGGTTGAATTCATTTTCCTTGCCGCCATCCTCTTTGTTCAAGAACAAGAACAACAACAACGAAGCGGCCACGGCAGCCCCTATCCATAACCACCTTTTGAAGAAAGGGACTTTGCGGACCGGCATAGTAACCTCCTTCTTCGTTTCCACCTCACGGGCGATCCCGGTCTCAAAATAACCGAACACCGGTTTATACCCCCTCAGATGCTCCGGCAAGTCCGGGCGGGCAAAGAAAGCGTAAAGCTCCTGCTCCTCGGCATTGGATGTCTCCCCTTCGAAGAAACGCTCCAACAGATTTTCTATATAAATATATTCGTCTGATTTCATCCTGCTACATTTTTAAGAATAGTTCCTTGACTTTTTTACGGGCTCGCGAGAGGTTTACCCGGACGGCTTCCGGGCTGCTGCCTGTCAGCTCGGCGATCTCCTTCACCTCGAAGCCGTCGACATGCTTCATCCGGAGGATCGTTTGCTGCAATCCGGGCAGCAATTCCATGATGTGCATGACCTGGCTGACACTGTCCTTCTGCTCCAAAGCAACATACGGATTATCGTCTGCAGTGATAACGGCCGAGTCGGACAATTTCTCCTGCCTGTACCGGAACGCCCGGAGGCGGTTCAGGCAAAGATGCTTTGTGATCTGCACGGCAAGCGCCTCCACGCTCTCATAGCGGTCCAGCTCTTCACGGATATACCACATCTTCAGGAAAACCTCCTGTACGACATCCTCCACATCCTGCGGGTCATCCAGCAAGCGACGGGCACATCCCGACAACTTCCCCCTGAGCGGTACGACTTCTATTTTAAACTGTTCTTGTTCCATTCTATTAAAAAGACACGCCACACAAACAAACGTAACATGATTTATTAAAAAAATACCCGGCAGGTATTTCGATTTACTTACCGGGTATTTTGATTTACCTGCCGGGAAAACGATATCCCGGATTATTCCGATTTTATACTTTTCACCGGATTCTCGTTCGCCACATACCAGGAACGAAGCACGACGCAGAAGCCGATCACAGCCAGCAACGCCAAACCGCCCAGGACAAAGATGAAGACGTTAAGCGAAATCTTTTCAGGGAAATTCTCCAACCACTTATCCCCTGCCAGATACGTGCCGGCCAAACCGATCATGACAGACGGCAGACCGATGATGATAATATTACGCAACAACAACTTCAGCACATCGGTTGCCGTCGCCCCGTTCACCTTGCGGATCGCGATCTCCTTGCTGCGCCTGCGTATCTCGTCCGATACATAGCCGACAAGCCCCATCAGCGTAATCAACAACATGAAAACAGCCGCCACAACCACCGAATTACGGAAACGCTCGGTGTCGCGATACGATTCATGAAGTTTGTCACGATAAGTAGTCAACACGATATCCTGATCCGGCAGCAACTCGCGCAGACGGTTTTCAAGCCTTGTGAAAGATTCGGGCGACATCTGCTGAAGCCGTATGCTCATATAAAAACTGTTCCAGCCACCAAGCCCGACGATCACGACCGGTGTCTGAGGGGTAAAGATTGAGCCGACGATAAAATCGTCGAGTACACCCGAGATCACGACATCAAACAGTCCTTTGCATTTATAAATCCTGCCGACCGGATTACCTTCCCAGCGCAGGACTTCCAAGAAACGTTTATTGACTAAGGCCGGAAACAGATCTCCTCCAAGACGCGTCGGGATATTCCCGCCTTGCACGATATTCAAGCCTAACGTATTGACATAGCAAGAGTCGGCGAACTCAAAACGCAAAGTCGTCAGCGTCTCCTGCGTCTCCGGATCGATAAAATGCGTGCCGCTGAAAAAGTTGCAAACCAACTGTCCGGAAAACGTTATATTCTCGACCTCCGGAGAACGCATCAACTCTGTCCTTACCATTTCCTGCCGGGCATTCGGGATGCTGTCGAGTTGGCAAAACGCTAAATTGTCTGGCTGGTAGCCCATGTCCTTATCCAAAATCCGGTTATACTGCATCAGGATAACCCCCAAGAACATCAACATGAAAGCGGCACACGCTATCTGGACACCCAGCAAACCCTGCTTCCAGCCACGTTTGCTATAGTTATAGAAACGGAACGCCTGCGTCACAGGGATAGCAGAGAAAATACGGGCTGGCACACCCCCCGAAAGCAACACAACCAGCAGAACCAGTCCCAGTGAAACGAACAACTGTCGTCCGGCAAAAAGCGAGCCGAGCGTCACTCCCGTCAGCTCCGTAATCCAATCCTCTCCGGCCAATATCAACAAAACCGTACAAACCAGCGAAATCAGGATCAGTATTACCGTTTCGGACAAATTCATCATGAAGATATTGCCGGAACTGGCTCCGTTACTTTTATATATCGCCATTGTACGGGCACGGGTGGCCAGGGAAGAAATGGACATCATCACATAATTCAACGAAACGGACACTAAGATCAAAGTGGCCAAAATAGAAAGTACGAGCAACGTCAGTTTCGTTTCCTTATTATCCGTATGCAGCGTCGTGACAGGTTTCAGATAACAATCGAACATATACCCGTCCTTCTTCATAGACTCGCGATCCATGTGACGTTCTAACATGGCTGGAAGCGCCTTTTCGTTGATCTCTTTCAGGTCGGCATTCGCTTGCAGGCGGACATACCCGACATAGCCGTCTCCCCCATTCCAGCTATTACGGCTGTTATTGGCAATCGAATAAATGATATCGAAATCGAGATGCGAATTTTCAGGTACATCCTCGAACGTCCCGACCACCGTCAAGGCAGATTTTTGTTTTTTATCGTTGAACAGCACTTTTCCTATCGGGTCTTCCCCCTTAAAGATACGGCGTGAAAGAGACTCGGAAAGGAATACATTCCCCCCTGTCTTCAACCCCATGTCATCACCGGAAAGGATTTTAAACGGAAGGGTTTTGAAGAACATCGTATCGGCAAGGATCGCCTTGACCGTATAGCGGTTTTCACCTTCAAAGATTACCCGCTCTCCATTTCCCGTGGTACTGGTCCCAGCCACTACGCCCGGTATTTCGAGCGGCATGGTCGGGGCTATCGGCTGGAAGGAATAGCATTGCTCGGTCGAATGGGACGTCTCGGTCCCTACTCCGGTCGTATAGATCATTTGCACCTGGTAAATATTCTCCGCATCCGGCAGGAACTTATCATAACTCAAATCGAACGAAATACGAGCAAACAGGATCAAACCGATCGCCAGTCCTAACGTAAGGGTGAAAACCTTGATCAGATTATTTCCCCACGCATTTTTCAGATAGCTGATGGTATAAAATAGTTGTTTCATAACTGAATATATTATCTATATAAAAGACACCCTAACCCGGCAATCATAACATCTTCCCTTTGTGTTATTCCGACTTTAGGCTATCGACAGGGTTAGAATTCGACACTGCCCATGCGCGGTACAGGACACAAGCAACAATCAAAACATAGACTATCATTGCTCCGGCCAGGAAAATCCGATAGGCGCCTTTTCCGAAAATTTCTCCAACCATCCCGTACCGGAATAATAAGCGACCGTCATACCGATCACAATGGCCGGAATCGCAATATAGGAGATGTCTTTGGAAATCATCTTCAAGATACTCCAAGCTGTCGCTCCGTTCACCTTACGGATAGCGATTTCGCGTCCGCGGCGGTTCGTTTCGTCGCTGGTATATCCCAACAGGCCGATCAAAGCGATGATCAAAGTGACGATACCCCCGATCATAACCGAATCGCGGAACGTGCGGGAATCCTTATACAGGTCTATCATATCCATATAATAAGCCGTCACCGCAATGTTCCGGTCAGGTATCACCTCTTCCAAGACTTTCTGGGCCTTCTTCATGTTCTCCGGCGACATCTCGTGGAACTTGATCAGGATCGTCGGGGCATATTTATCATAGAACAGGGCGGTCGGACGGACATCCGGATTACCGGTACTTCCGAGGCAAATATCTTCATATACGCCGCAGATCGTAAACGGTTCGCCATTATTGGAATGTTCCGTAATAATAACGTTCTTACCGATCGCACTGCCTGTCCAGCCAACCAACTGTTCCATTTTCTTCACGAAAGAGCGGCTGACCATCACTTTATTCGAAGCCGATCCGTCCGAACGGAACACTTCTCCTTCAATAATCGGAATCTCCATCAAAGAGAAAAAATCATCTTTCACCCAGTACATGTCGGCTATATTAAACAGCTCGCGATCATCTCCGGGAAGCGAAACATTATTACCCGACATTCCCCAAATCGGTAAATCATAACAAGCCGAAACCTTATCTACTTCGGGTATCTTGCGCAATTCCTCGATTGCCGTATTCCGAACGGATTCTTCCACTCCCTGTGTCGGGCAATAAGCCAACTTTTCGTAGGCATATCCGGGATCGACATTCACCATATAGTCATATTGCTTATTGATCACCGACAACAATGCCACCAGATAGGCAGTCGCCAAAAACTGTATGAACAACAAACAAAGTTTCCAGTACCTGCGTGACTCTTTAAAGTTACGGAATGCGGCGGCTACCGGAATGCGCAGGAACATATAGGTCGGTATCAAACCCGTAATGAAGAAGATCACGATACAAACTGCAACCAGAATCATAACAGTCTGTGCCGAGAACAAAGCCTCCAATGTGGCGCCCAACAGCTCTTCCGTTTTCGTACGGAACAAAATAATCAGGAAAGCGGCAAGCAGCAGCGAGATCAGCATGTGCAAACAGGTCTCCGACATAATCATGCCGAACAGGTTCTTATCGGAAGCTCCGTAACATTTATGGACAGCCACCTCCTTGGTCCGGTTGATCAGCGTGGAAATCACGATCAGCACATAATTCATCGCAGCCGTAAAAATCAGTACGAAAGCTAAGAATATCAACAGGGAATTCATGCTCTTCACTTCTTTGTCGTTACTGTGCATATCCATTAAGGGGACGAGGCTGTAAGTCAGATCGACACCCGATTTCTGCAGTTCCTCAAGGTCGCAATGGCGCTCCTGCATCTCCCGTATGGCCGTAGTCAGGCTTTCGGGGTTGACACCCGGATAGAGTTTCACATATCCCAGATAGCGGTCATTACCCAACCAGTTTTCACGGCTCCATTTATTCATGCCTTCGAGCGAAACCAGAATTTCGAAACGCAGGTGGGAATTTTCCGGTACGTCTTCAAACACGCCACCGATCGTATAAGTCTGTCCCGGGCTGGATTCGAATTCAAATTTCCGGTCCATAGCATTTTCAACTCCTCCCAGCAGATTGGCGATACGGCTGGAAACCATCACATAACCCGGACGTGCCAACGCCTGTTTCGGGTTACCGATCAGGATAGGACGCGGCAACAGGTCGAACACATTCGTGTCGGCCATCATCACATAGCGGGCGGAATAGCGGCTCCCATCTTCCGTTTTGAACAATTCCTTATCTCCGCCAATATAGGTCAGACGGGTTGCTTTTTCTACTTCCGGTATCTCGACCTGCATACCTGTAGCCACTCCTCCACTCACCTGTCCATAAGACTTGTACTCATTATTCCGGATGATATTCTCATGTAAGCGGTAAATACGGTCGCTGTCCGGATAAAATGTATCAAACGAACGTTCAAAACAAACTTTTGATATAAGGACAAGCCCCATTGCCAGTCCGACTCCCAGGGATAATATCTTTATCCCGTTACTTCTGCCTTTCTTAAAAAGAGAACGTAATGCGATGTTCAAGTTTTTCATATCTTGTATTTATTATATTCTGCCTATTAAAAAACCAAAAAGCGTGCCAAAAGGAATAACGAGCTAAAATACAGACAAATAAAACCACGATCATTTTTTGAAAGTGTCCAATTATTTGACAGTGGTGTACAATAATTAGACACTTAGGATTTATTCGGATTTCAGGCTTTTCACCGGATTATCATTGGCAATCTCCCAAGTGCGCAGTACGACCGTTGCCAACACCAACAGCCAGATCGCCAATGCACTGCCAACAAAGATAAACACGCTCAACGGTATCTTTTCGGAAAACTGCTGCAACCAGTTTTCTCCCATTATATACGAACCGATCACCCCGAATATCACAGCCGGAACAGCCATATAGAGCACATCTTTCGAGATAATCACCAATATATTACCGACTGTCGCCCCGTTTATCTTCCGGATCGCTATCTCTTTGCTGCGGCGATTCGTCTCATCCGAAATATAACCGATCAATCCGATCAGGGTGATCAGGAATGTTACAATACCTCCCAACATGATGGAATTACGGAACAGACGGGAATCGGAATACAAATTCTTTATGCTTACATCATAGGACGCTATGGTTATGTCTTTATCGGGAAAAAGATTTTTTATGGTCTGCTCGACAAGTTTCATATTTTCGACTGTCAGTTCTTTATGCAATTTGACAGAAACCATGCGCCCCGGTTGACTTGAATAAAACAGGACTGTCGGAGACATAATTTCCGAACTGATAGCACCGACACGAACATCATCATACACCCCAAGAATCTCGAAATCGTTCGGCATCCCATGTCCGCTCAGGTATATCTTTTTCCCGACAACCCCCTCTTTCCAATCCAATATGAGCGCGAGTTTTTCCGCCGTTGTCCGGCTAACCATAGCCACACGTGACGAATCCGAATACGAGCGGTCGAAAGCTTTTCCTTCAATAACTTTAATGTCCATTAAAGGAATATAATCGGCATTTACATATCCCATATCCGAAATATGCAAGATGGCATCATCCCCTCCTTGACGAAAAATCATATTGCCGTTACCAGACTCGATCGGTAACCTGTCAGAAGCTGCGACGGACTTCACTTCCGGCAATTTAGCCAATTCATCCATCACCGTCTGTATTGCAGTACTGTTCACGCCCGGAATGCTTGAATAGAGAACCCGGTCATACGAATAACCCGGATCATCCGTTACCATCCGATGATACTGCAAACCGATAATCAGTAACAAGGTTACCAAAAAGCCGACTGCAATAAACTGGATGAACAATAACACTTTTTTCCAAATCCGTCGCGATTCCCTGTAAGAACGGAAAGCGGCAGCAACCGGTATTCGCGAAAAAAGCTGGGAAGGGAGCAAGCCTGCAAACAAAAATACCAAGACACAAACACCCGCCAAAAGTAAAACGGTTTGAACCGTAAATAATCCTCCCAATGACGCCCCTAACAGTTCTTCGACCATCCCGCGAAAAGAAAGGATCAAAAGGGCGGAAACAATCAGGGATACCATAAGATTCAAAAACGCTTCAGAGAATATCATATCCGAAATATTCCAAGTGGACGCGCCGTAGCATTTATGAACAGCAACATCTTTCGAACGTGTCACCAACGATGAAATCACCAACAGTATATAATTCATCAAAGCGGCAAACAGTATGGCAAACGCGATCAACAACAGCATCACAGCCATTCCTTTTACCGCAGAAGAAGTAGCATAAACTTCTTTTAAGGGTTTCAGCGTCAAACTATATTCAAGACCCATTTCCTCCAATTTTTCAGAAGGGACATGCCTGTCCAGCATTTTTGCCATTTCAGCTTCAAGGCTGGCTTGCTCCAATCCGGGTTGCACTTTAACATAAGCCTTATAGCTATCAGCACCAAACCACCCCTCTTCATTGCTCCAGCCCCTTACTTCTTTATTGGAGCAAAGCGAAAGCATCACATCATATCTCAGGTGTGAATTTTCAGGAACATCTTCAAATACACCTCCGATATTGATTTTCTTCCCTGGGTAATTAATAATTTCGAATGTCATCCCGACAACATCCTTTCCCTGACCAATCTTCTCAGCCATACTTTCGGAGACAAGCGCGTATGAAGGTCTCGAAAGTATTTCTTTGACATTTCCAACCAACACCTTACGCGGCAAAACATCAAAAAAGCATTCGTCCGCCATAATAAAGTCGCCTTCATACCGATTCTTGTCCGACGTAAAAAATACACATCCCCCCAATTGCTGACCGCGAGTAGCAGCAACAACTCCCGGAACCTCTGCTTTCATTCCCGGCGCTATACCTCCACTGACATGGTCTCCATCTTCCAACTTCTTTTCACCCAATGTCATATTTTCCCGTATCTGATAAATACGGTCTCCATCCGGATAAAAATCATCATAAGACAGTTCAAAGCATACCTTGGCAATCAGCACCAACCCCATAGCAAGACCGACTCCCAAAGATAAAATCTTAATTCCATTGTGTCTTCCTTTTCTAAAAAGCGAGCGGACAGCGATCTCCAAGTTTTTCATATCTGTAGTTTTTTTGATTTGACTATACTTAATTATAATAGAATTTATTCAAAAAGTATGCCAAATAACATAATTACATAATAGTCAGCGACATACACATTAGAATCTATGACCGGAATGTCCAATTATTTGACAGTGGTGTATAAATATTAGACAGTGAAAACACTATCCGGAAAGCTCTCCTGGCTGCGACCATTGCCCGCTAAAAAGATAGTCCATATCTGATATAAAATGAATCTATCCGATTAGCTTCATTAATAAAAAAATGACAATAACCCCTTTTTTCTTAGGGCAACTAGGGCAACCGCACCAAATTCATTTTTAAGCGATACGATCTTATGGGCTACTTAGGCATAAAAAACATCGGAGTGCCTATCAATTCTGTAATCAGTGCCAGTGATTATAAAATCAGTGCCAGCAATTATATAATCACAACCACTGATTATAAAATCACTGACACCGATTACAGAATTAGCAGGCACTTAAGAAAGAATTATTCGGGACAAAAACGGATTTTTCTCTCCATAGAAATAAAGAATTGTTACTGCTGGATTTGGTGCGGTTGCCCTAGACAATTGTTAAATAAGCCGTATTTTACAATAAGAGTATACGGATGGGAAAAGCCATTTCATTTATTTTGTACTTTTGCAGGCATGAAACGGAATATACTTGCTCTTTATCTGATCAAACTGTCCAAATGGTTCACGCTGGTTATGCCTATCATCGTGCTTTTTTACGAAAAACACGGGTTAGGATTGCAGGACGTGTTTATCCTAAAGAGTGTCTATTCGGTTGCTGCCGTTGCTTTGGAGATTCCTTCGGGTTATCTGGCAGATGTTTGGGGACGGCGCAAATGTCTGATATTGGGGTGTATCCTTTTCTTCTTCGGATATCTGTGCTATTCGTTCACCTCGACATTCACGGCTTTCCTTTTCGCTGAAATTTTGTTAGGCACAGGACAAACGCTGGTGAACGGAGCGGATTCCGCTTTATTATACGACACGACCTCCCAATACAAAAAAGAAAATTTATACTTACGATATGAAGGGCGGATCACGATGATCGGCAATTTCGCCGAAGCGCTGGCGGGTATCTTTGGCGGTTTATTGGCGGCTTATTCCCTTCGTCTTCCTTTTTATGCGCAAGCTGTGATTGCATTTACAGGCATTCCGGCGGCATTCGCGCTTAAGGAGGTCAACCGTTCCAACAAAATACAGAATCCGGTGGACGAAATTGTCCGGATCATCAAATATTCGCTGGTGACGAACAAAAAGCTTTGCTACAACATCATGTTTTCGGGGATCATCGGGGCGGCAACCCTCACGATGGCCTGGTTCGTACAGCCGGTTTTAATGTACTTGGAAACTCCCGTATCTTGGTATGGCATCATCTGGACGGTACTGAACCTGACGGTCGGTTTCGCTGCTCTCTGGTCTGACCGCGTAGACAGTTACTTCGGACCGCGCAAGATGGGAATCCTGATCCTTGCGGTAATCGTCGGCGGATATGTCGCGCTCGCTTTCAACCTGACATACGCCGGGCTTGCCATCCTGCTTGTCTTTTACATCTTCCGGGGGTTTGCCACTCCTATCCTAAAAGGATATATCAATCAAATGACTTTTTCCGACATGAGGGCGACAGTACTCTCCATCCGTAATTTCATAATCCGCCTGATGTTCGCCGCTATCGCCCCCTTTATCGGTTGGCTGAATGACATGTATTCGCTCCAGGTTGCTCTGCTGGTTTCAGCCGGGATCATATTGCTGCCGGGAGGAGTGTTTCTGGGGTTGCAGTACAGGAAGCTTTAGCCTCCTATACCTCTCCGCCCGTTTTCAAAACGGGAGATTACACAACTTGCAGATGACACCGACATTCGGCCGATGTTGGGAGTGTTCCCAATACCGACCTCCATTATATTGGTCAAAATCATCCAACCGTGTTTTCTCTTCGTTAAGTAATCCGATATGTTCGGATGTAAGGATTTCCGCAAAGATAAACGTTCCTTTATCCGGTTCCAGTATAAGCGTATTTTTGGGTTGCACACCCATCGACTTGCCTAATTCATCCACAAGTATCACACGATAACGCTTCTCGCCGTCCTTCTCGGAGATCAACAACAAATAATCGTTTCTACGTGCCGGAGCAATAAAAAACAAAGGATCGATCGTATCAACAAATGACAACGGGGTATTATACTGCGACATTTTCTTCAAATTGGAAATTCCGACCTCACCGGTCAACCAGACCGATACCAATATTTCTTCCTTATCATCCGGATTACAAGAGAACAGCACTTTCCCTTTTTCCCTCCCCCAAACACCGATCTTCGGGCTTAAAGAGCAGGCTATCTTTCCATCGGCAAACAACGAATAAAAGACATGCTTAGGCGTATAGCCTTGTTCCGCCTTCTTTTGCAAAGGATTACATCTCATTACAGAAGTTTGGATGTTCCAGTGGAACTTACCGCTCTGACTCGGCTTTTTATCGGGAACCAGCTCGGCCAAAGCAAGCGTTTCCGGGACAGTTTCCAATCCGGGCATATCCGTTTCCGGCTTCTGCTGAACACCAGGTTCCACAACCTGTGCCTTCGGAAATATATATTCGTTACGCTCTTGGCTGAAAAAAGTCGGAAATTCAGGCTTCAAAGGAGTCGAATCAAGTTTCATCTCCCGTCGATTCCGGATAAAATCGCTGACGTTCTGCACTGGTTTCAACATGTTCGAACTTGCCGAACGCGTATAGACAGCCCCTTTGACCTTTACGACCTCATTAATAGGAGGAACCCTGAAAGCCAACACTTGTCGACCGTCTTCATATTCATACAAACGACAACGGACATATTCCTGATAGCGGTTCCAATCATCTTTCTCCCCCAACAACCGGATCACTTGCCGGTTGACCGTACGTAGATACACATCGCTATCATAATGGCAATACTTCAGTTCCTGGGTCAATCCGACCAAGTAACCGCCGTCATCCACGCCGATATAAAGGGTTCCACCATCCGTATTCATGAACGAGGCTATGACACGGGCCAAAACAACCGATTGCTCCTCCATCGCATTTTTATCGGCATGTATAAAAGCAGATGTCTTAAATTCCTTTTCCACACCTTCGTGGCCGAAACAAACAGGAACATAAGATTTTTTTCTCTTTTCATGATCATTAAAGCCCAACAGATGGTTTATACTCCGATAAGCCAATTCCTGCAAGACGACATCGCTCTCTTTCAGGAAAATCGTAATACTGAAATAACGTGCCAACTCCGACACGATAGGATTCGGATCTTCCATATAGGAACGCAACACAGACAAGGGATCCGAAAGCAACAAAGCATCCAATATGCCGATAACGGACTGGCAGAAGACGAAAGTATGCCCATATTTCTGGATTCCCAGCTTGTTCATCCGTAAGAAAAGTTCATCAAACTTCACAATATTTTCCCTGGAAAAACGACACTGGAAAGGACACGTCGCAAGGTTGTCTACATTATATATATAATCGGCACACAATCGATAATACTCCGCCAAAGACTGATCTCCGGCAAACCGGCAGAGCAGCCACAACATATTATAAGCATTGAATTGTTCGCTAACATCCTCGACTTCCCAGACCAACGAGTCTATACAATAAATAAGTTCCCGTACCAGTTTGGAGTTAATAGAGAAATCATCAGCCTCTTTCACCTCCATGACCGATATTGGGTCGGTTTTCTCTTCCGGTTCTTTTGCCTCATTGGCTACTTCAGTGGCAACATCGTTAAAAGAAAGATTCTTCAGAGCAATAACAAAAGGATTATTATTGGCCTTCTGGGCTTCGACATCATACCTTCTCTGTACTTCTTTTGTCAAAAATGAAAAAAAGTCATGGTAATTATCGAGAATTTCCCGGTTGAAAGTGTCTTCGTCTACAGCACTCACACGTGATTGAATCTTTATCTGATTTTTTAATTTTCCGGGATCCAGCCCGGCATACCCGATTTTATAATAATCGCCAATGGCATATTTATTATGGACAGACTGTTTGATTGAAGCAGTCGCCCCCGTAGACAACAACCACCGGACCATCCCGTCCGAAACATCGATGACACGAGCAAGCAAAAACTTCTGACGGACACATTCCGGATAAATAAACTCATTGTAATCCTGCAACAACGACAATTTTATCTCTCCATAATCCGTTTGTTTGACTTTAGCACGGAATATTTCATTTACCGTATACAAATCCGCAAATCCCGGAATCATATAATAACAAGAATTGATATAAGAAAAAGGCAGACATGCTTTCTTTCCACGAAATTCTTCATCTATAATCTCTGTTTGCAGACATTGGGTATCCCTGTCTACATACAGCACACGAACCGTTACCCGCATTTCAGGCTCTAAGCAAGAGGCTTTCCGTGCAGGGACAACACTCTCTTCCTCTTCCACAAAAGAGACCTCTTTTACGGCAACCGGTATGCGATCCGTCGAAACCGACATCGGAAAATCCTCTTCCAACTGTTTCCAGTACAAACGAAAATCTTTAATGCTTTTACAGGAATCAAAAGCACAAGGAAGTTTGCTAAAAGATGCCACAAACAAGCGGTTATTCAAAATAGAAGCCTTGTCTTTCCGGCCACGCCAGGAATGGACGGAGGGAAAAAGCGGACTTAGTGTAAAACCTTCATTATCGAGCGTCAGCGTATTTGTCGTATTACTATATTGTTTCCATCTATTTTCCAGTTCCGTATCTACACACATTTCATCGTTATGGCAGTAAAGGACAATCCGCTCCAAGAACTTATTCTCATCGAAATCAGACAAATATTCCCAATCGATCCGTTCCTCCAAGGTGATCTCTCCTGTAAGCAACGTATAGGATTTATTCTTCAACAGAGAGCTGTAGGGAGACGGTATACGGGATAGATAACGACAGATACGAGCAGAAATTACCGGAATATCGCTTTCCGAATCTTCCGAATCGAGAAGCAAAAGATATGCCAATGTATCCATTTGAATCGCTTTGACCAGTATCGGATGGATTTTATGCCAGTCATTTGCAAACCATAACTCTTCAACCTGTTTTTCATAAACAGCGCACCTCTCCATCAGCAATTCCTGCAAGTCTGCTTTTTCACATTCTTTTATCAACTCATATTTAGTCAACGCACAAACCGTATCTATGACCAAAGATAAACGGCGATCGAAAAGCTCGGGGTCAAAACTCAAAAGGCATAATACCTTCCTGCAAATCTCTTCTTCATGCCAAAGATGGCCACTCACCCGAAGCCTGTTTAACATGCTCTCAAGAAAAGCCTCTGTTTTCCCTTGACTGGCAATCCGGCTCATTTCCTGTTGACACAATAAATCATCCATCCATAAAAACAATTCATTCCTTTTTTCTTCTGCCTGATCCATATAAGTCACTTGCAGATAATCGGACTCTTCGCTCATCCATCTACAAATTTTGAATGCCTTTAAAAAAGCATTTTCCGGATTCTGCCCGTCTTCAATCAAGCATTTCGCCTGTTTTTCCTCAAAGCGAGCTAAAACTTCTACCCATTGCAAATCCCTATTTTTATAAAGAAGAACCGTCTCTTTCAACAAAAGATTGGAAGCCGGGTAGTATGAATTACTTTTACTGCTGAAACATGATTTATCTATGCCACAAGTATGGAATATAAAATGAGTCGTCTTATCAAAATCGACCTCCGTCATCATATCTGCTTGTAACGCCTCATGTAAAAAGAAGCTTTTCGTTGTGTTTTCCATGATACTCTTATTTAAATAATGCTTAAAGATACAAATTATCCAAATAAGAGCACAGTCATTCTTATATAAATCAGGATCATCGCACCAAATGAATGTATAGGTAACAGCCCTTATTATTATTTTCTGTCATTTTCGCCTATGCTTTGAGCATTTTTGGACCTATCTGTTCCTATTATTTTCTGTATTCCTTAATTTACAATATCCAAAATAAGGAAATATTCCGGAAAACCTAAACTATCGGAAAATGCTACAGGAATCCCTCTCTTTTCAAAAAATCATCCGTTAACTTCCGGACCTTATAATAATCTTCCGTCAGCGGCTTTCTATATAAAAAGATCGGATGCCCGGCACCTTCAAAGAGATGCAGTTCACAATCCACTCCTTTTTGCAAAAGTTTATCCTGATAGGCTCTGATCGTTTCAACCGATACGATCGGATCTTTCGTCCCAAGCAATATCAGAGTGGAGGGAGTTGCTTCCGAAAGATGATGGATCGGTGAAATTTTTTCGAAATCCCTTTTGATTTCCGGAAAACCATAACCTCGCAAAACCATATCTACAACCGGATAATATAGCACGGAAAGGTTCGGCCTGTAATTAACAGCCTCGTCGCTCCCGACAGTCCCGAGTGCAGCAGCCAAATGACCTCCGGCAGAACCACCCGCCACGGCAATTTTATCCGGATCAAGCTGATAGTCCGAAGCATGGCTACGCAACCAACGCATCGCATCTTTAGCATCATCGAAACTCTCGAACGGTGTCGAGTGGTGCAGATATTCTATCCGGTAATCAACCGATACGGCAACCATTCCCTTAGAGGCGTAATAAGCACATTCACGATAAAACTGAATCGGGGTACCTAACTTCCAGCCTCCTCCGAAAAAATACACGATGGCCGGCCTTTTCTCCCCTGTCTTCACATTCCGGGGCTTAAAGATATGGAGAGTCAGAGAATCTCCTTTTACCAATGTCTTATACGGGACTATTTCAGGAGAGAACGCCGTTTCCGGCGAAGCCAAGACTTTCTTCAAGGCTTCGAACCAGATAGACGCCATCTTTTCCGCTCCGGCTTTATTCGGATGTACTTTATCATGTACCGTATATTTCTGCCAATCAAAATCCTGTGCCTGATTTACAAGAAAAACATGTCCAGAGTCTAATCCGGCAACCATTTCCGCAATCTTCTCATTCAATTCCGAGATGTACGAATACTTGGGCAGTTTACCGCTGGGAATTACCTGGGCGATCAAAATACGTACATTCGGGTTGATCTCCTGTATTTTGTGAATAATCGACTTATAGGAAGCAATCATTCCGGGAACCGGTTTTTCTTCAACAAAATGGTTGTGACCGGCATGAAGCAAAACAATATCTGCCGGATAAATACGATAGAGACTGTCGATCTTTGACTCCAAAAATTCCACATTCTTGCCACTGAAACCACAATGATTAAGCGTCCCGATCCGGCATTTGCTCTCACGGGGACCGATAAAATCAAATTGATACCCGGCTGTAAACAATTTCTCCCAAAGCGGATACAAATAGCAAGTGAAGAAATCCGCCCCTTCCGTAATGGAATCTCCTAATCCCATCAGGGTAAACCGTTCCTGTTTTTTCTCCTGTCCGGTAGCAGTAGAGACGCACGGTCGTGCGTCTCTGCACAACAAAGAAAAGAATAACAGATATAAATAAAGAGATCTATGTTTCATGATTTTTAGGCTTGCAAAATTTTATGGGCATGTATAAAAAATCCATCGCCATGCATCTGAAAATACATGACGATGGAATACTTTTCTGATTATTGGACAACCGGTTTGTCTTTCAACATACCGCCTTCATTATAACGCTGGTTGTTCGGCAATCCTTTCTTGTTCACACCTTCCTCCATCAACGTCTTCAGATCATCCAGATGAGAACGGTAAACGCCTCGAGGTGTCACACCATATTTCTTACACAAGGAGGCAGCCATACCAACCACTTCTCCCATCATACCTGTCGTGCGCATCACACGGACAGTTCCCAGTGCAACATGGGTGACACTGATGTTGCGCCCGGCCATAAACAAATTGTCCACGTTACGCGAATACAAACAACGATACGGCACGGCATACGGATGGATCAGGATATGCTTCGTCACGGCCTTAAACTCGTTGCCGGGAAAATGCTCACTGTTTTTGGGGTCCTGCCAATGCAAATCGATACTCCATGTCGTGGCGAAAGAGGCATCTTCATGAGCTACGTTTTTGGTGATATCATCCTCTTTCAAGATATAATCACCCATCAAGCGACGCGATTCACGCTTGCCAGCGACATAAGCGACCCAACCTAATTTTCGGTTCTTATACTGGTCATTCTCCTTCATACGGTTTTTCAGATAACTCCAGTTTGAATAGACAACCAGCATTCCATAATCACGGATACGTTCGAAGTCCTTGATCTGGTCGAAGTTCATTCCGGTTTCCCAGGTCCACTCTCCCATCATCACCTTCTCACAATTCTTGTCGTTGAACTCCACTCCATAACTGAACTCCGGGAAAGGACTCGATTTCTTGTTATCCACAGAGTACCACTGTACGGAAGAGCCCATTGTCAACTTATCTGCTTTCTCCGGAGCGATGCTCTCACCATACTCGTCACGACCTTCACGCCCCATACGGTAATCAGCCCCCGCCAGGTAACCGATCGTCCCGTCTCCCGTACAATCAGAAAACAGAGGTGCCTCGAATTTTAATTCTTTACCGCTCTCGATATGTTTGACAACAACCGATGTGATCTTATCGCCTTCCTTTGTCACTCCTATCGCGCGATAGTTCAGGAAAAGGGATACATTTTTCTCACCTGCCAACCAATCCATTTTCTTCTGATCTTCATAATATTCTGCCGGTTGGGCATTTCCTCCCTTTTCCGGACCAAATTCTTTCTGCAGACCGCCAAGTTCCTTATAAGTTCCTTCTTCGATACGACCTCCTAAATGAACACGTATCTCCGAACTGTTATTTCCACCTACCACAGGACGGTCATTGATCAAAGCCACCTTACAACCCAGACGGCCAGCCGATACTGCGGCACTCATCCCTGCTATACCGGCTCCAACTACAACCAAATCATACTTTCCCTCAACCGGAGCTTCATCCGGAAGCCCCAATGCTTTACGGCGAAAAGCTTCCAATTCCTTGATATCCGATGGCGGCATCTTTCCTGCTTCCGTGGTAAAGTAGATCGCATCACAACGACCGTCAAATCCCGTCAAATCATGCAGCTTGATTACAGTTTTCAGATTCTTAACAGACACTTTTCCAGCTATCTGCCACATCCAGGCAGAACCCTCCGCTCCCAATGGAGAAGTCATCTTCTTTCCTCCGACAGACAAGCTGAATTTTCCAGGTCCCTCCCCTTTTTTCCAAGGAGAAGTCCAGTTATACGTACGGACATATACATAATATTCTCCTTTTTCCGGAAACGTTACTTCCGTAGATGCATCATCGACGGGTACACCCATCCCGTGCGCCAAAAGGTAAGGAGACCCCATCAAATCCATAAACTGCTGATCAACCTTCCAACCTCCTTTGTTACTAAAACTTTCGGCTTCGACGAAGAGGTCTGCCGCTCGGACACTTCCCAAACTCAACAAAAACAATAATGATAAAATTACACGAGTCTTCATGATATTTATATTTTTAAATTAACTAAAACAACAGAAAACACAACACTCCTTAAATTTTCTATTTTGCAAAAATAGAACTAATTATAAATAAACCATGCTGTTGCTTTACAATTTTTATTTGCGGTTACACGTACCCATCGAGCAGAAAAGCTCTCAGGAAACTCATAATGCATATATTCACCAGAACCAACAGCCTTGGTTTCATAAATCTTAAACTGCCCATTACCAACAACGTCCACTTCTATTTTAAAAGAAACAGGCTCATTTGAATCATGCCACAAATGAAGAGACTTTTTATCAAATCCATACATCAAATAGGGATCAGACGGAACATTGGCTATAACTTCATCATCGGACCAAACACCTCCTTCACCAACAGGTTTTCCCCACGACCACAAATCGTCTGTTTTACCAAACCATAATCCTGCCTGAGGCTGGCCGGCCAAAGGGTTCCCATCAACAGGACCAAACTTCATCGGTGTGGCCTGATTTCCTCCCATCACCAACATGCCTCTCCAGGAACAATAGTCCGGAATTACACGCAAATGCGAACAAACCGGACGAATAGCCCATAGCTGATCGGCATATAGATGAAATCCTATCTCATAAAACAATCCATGACAATCCATCAATGCGCGCTCCGTTTCGACTTCACGAATACGCAGCCACTCCGTACAACTCGTCTCATCAAATGTTTTACTGGATTTTGGTAAACGATATCTTTTCCATTCCTTCGTATTCGGGAAAAACACACTCATTACAGCAGAAGCATTATCCCAACCTGTAGCCAAAACTGGTGCTCCAAAATGAGAAGAACTCCATACTTCCGTATACGGCTTCTCTTCTATTGTTTTCCAAACTTCACCATCCCACTCTGCTAAACGGCCAGCTTTCCAATCCCTATTATAATCTTTTATAGAATAACTATTGTTACACACGACAACCTTACCATGCCTCGTAAAACCAGATTTAAAATGAGGTTTCGACCCTTTCGGTTCTTTCAACTCATCATAAAGGTTAAACAATAATTTTGTTTCCAAGGTATTGACATCCACTTCAAAAAATTGACCTTCCATAGCCAGAAAATAAACTTTATTCTCCGGATCCGTCAAATGCATCATTGTTGCAGCCAGACGATGATCTTTCACACCATCAATTACTCGTACATTTCCATTCATATCAATGACATATGGACCGATAATCAGCTGATTCGTTGGACCATGAAGTAATCTGTTCGCATATGTTCCTACTACGCTTTCCGGACGTTTATGAATTTCCATCTTGTCATTGATCTCAAAAAGTCCAGTACCAGAACCTGTTGCCGAAAAATGCGCAACATAAGTAACAACCCATAATCTGTTAGCCCAAGGAAATAAAGCACCAGTTCCAGCTTCAGTTCTCGGGGTTTGGTCTGCAACCATAGCCAAATGCGGAAAAACACCACTACAATTTATTTGTTCTTGCGATAAGGCTTTATTATTCAAACATCCTAATACAAACAAGAAAGAGACTATAATATATTTCATGCTTCCATAGATTTAAAATTTACAATTCAACAACATCCGGCAATTGATTTACTTCATTACCGAATGTTGTTTGTTTATTATCTTGCCTTACTTATAATCCAGCCAAGCAGTTGCTTGAGTATCCGTATCCGATACAAAACGAATCCATCTTGCTTGAAATGCTTCAGGGAGTTGCTGAACGAACCTTTCTCCAGGTTGTACAGTATAAGCGGCATATTCCATCCAATCTCCATTACCGGTAGGATCCACTTCAACCGTAATGACGACTTTCTTATCAGACTGATGCGACAACGAAAGTTCTTTCTTGTCGTAGAATCCAATCAGATACGGATCAGAAGCGATACCCGCTTTTACATTTGTATTCTTCCACGGACCACCATGACCTACCGGTTTACCCAATGTCCACAAATCATCAATAACACCGACCCAAACAGCAGCTTTTCCATCGTCCGAAACAATAATATGCGGATTCCCTTTAGTATCTTCAGGTGTCACACCTGTCAAAACAAGCATACCTCGGTAAGAAGCATAATCGTTGATGCGGTAATTATGAGTTGATATAGGACGAATTTTTGCATATCCATCCGCATTCTCCGCAGGAAGTTCATAAAAAGTTCCCATACAAGAGAACATATCACGCTCCGTTGCCACTTCCCGACAAACACGCAGTACACCTTGGTTAGTCAATTCTTTATACGTTTCATCCCCCAATGGAAGACGCCAACGCCGGTTCAAATCATCTACAATCAAGACAGAACCCTCTTCTATCGAAACGACTTGTTGAGGTATGGCAAACTTTGATCGAATAAAATCAGTCGTTTTTGTATCTTCCTTACGAACCAGTTCCAATTTATCTCCCATTTCATAATAACCGGTTTCCGATGTTTTTCCATCTACCGTCACATTTGCCAGCACTCCCAATGCACGACGGTTGTCACCAAGCCCATACAACAGACCTCCGATTGTCGTATTTTGTTTAACTGTTGTCAAACCTTGGTAAATCGGATCAGAAGAAGTCGAACGGGGATCTGCAGTCGTATAATTGAAACTAACCGTTGCCAATGTATTTTTATCCGTTTTTACACGAATCCATTCTCCTTTTTCGGTAGAAGCAAAAGGGACAGAGACCGACTTTCCTGCATTTACTGTTACACTCTTCAAGGTCTTCCATTCATTTTTGCCGGCTTCATCTATTTCAAAAGTAAAGACCACCGGTTGTTTTCCTTCATTTTTGACCCAACCGAAACGATATGTCCAACCACTAAAAAGGAACGGTTCAGAGGCTTCACCCGCCTTCACGCTTTCCTTTGCCCAAACAGCACCTTCAGCAGTAGCCGGTCCCAATTCATCCGGTCTTGTCAAAGAGGTAAACCACAGGTTCGAGTTCGATTGACCGGGCCCCTCTATACTTCCTTTTGCTTTTCGCTTGTTCAAAAATTCTTTCTGAGCCGAATCATCACAACCGAAAACCAACTGATCGTTCCAACGGGTAAAATCACCAATCACCTTCAAATAAGCGGAGCGCGGACGAATACCGGCTGAATTATCAGCCGTAAACATTCCCGGGAAATGCCAGAACATTCCATGCATCGTCATCAGATAATCAGGCTGAGACTCTGTCCCGACATTCCGAATACGCGGCCATTCCGTATTCCATCCATGCGCACCATCATAGCTATGACTGGCTTTGGGTAAACGATAAAAAGCCCATCCTTTTCGGGCATCGCGTACACCTAAAATAACCGATTTATAATCCCAACCGGTTGCCCAAATCGGATCTGTCTCCGGATTTGCATTTCCATAAATGCCACCGGGGCCCGTTACTTCGACAAATTGATTGCGACGAACTGTTTTCCAATCTTTTCCGTCCCATTCAGCCAAGACACCAGCCTCCACATCAAACTTCTTCAATGCTTCTTGTGTCCCTTCTCCATTGTTGGTAAAATACATACAGCCTTGCCCGGAATATAACCCTTTGCCATGTACTCCCGGTAATAAAGCATTTATAGGTCCGGCATCCGTATCATTTTTTTTCTGTTGTTTCTTATTGCCATCCTGATATAATTCTTTCACTTCCAATGTATTCACATCCACCTCATAAAATCCTTCTTCCATTGTCCCATAATAGATCTTATTTGACGGATCTGTCAAATGACGAGCATTTCCGGTATGCCGACCAGACATTACAGTATATGGAATAACACGAACTTTACCTGTTTTATCAATCGCATAAGGACCTATAAAAAGTTGATTGCTTTCTTTATGAATCATTCTGTTTGCAGGTGTACCGCCAATACTCTCTTCATGTACGATCTGCCGATAATCAGATGTCACTTCATATAATTTATCAGAAGAGCCATTCGGTAAATGAGGTCCATAAGTAACCACCCATAAACGATCCGCCCAAGGCACAACCGCCCCCGTCCCACATTCGCCTTCATTATTATAATAAGCCAAACGGGGATAAATACCGGAAATCGATTCCGGTACTTTTTTTACATCTTTCTGAGCTGTACATCCTAATACAGAAAATGCAGCCAGTAATCCTATTGTACTATTCAGTTTCATATTATTTGATTTTTATCATAAGAAGTCATAACAAGGGCTCCTCATACTATAATGACAATATAATCAGAGGAGCCCCAATATACTAAATACCTATTAATAACCCGGATTTTGTTTCAAGTTCTTATTAATTAAAATTTCTTTCGTCGGTATTGGCCATAAATATTGACGATCATCCCATAAACGCTGAGACAATACAGTTATTTGGCCTGCTTTTTCCATTTCTGTAAAATCTGGAATACCGTCCTCATCTATTTTTGGAGTACTCGGCCAAAACCAACCACCTTTACTTGTTACGTTTTCAATTAATAGAGATGCCGGATATAAAAGACCATAACTCTTATTACTCAAAGCCTTCGATGCTAATTTCCAACGAACCAAATCCATATAGCGTAAACCCTCATAAGCAAATTCCATACGACGTTCCAAACGTACAATCTTACGAAGTTTAGACTGATCGGTTTCTTTTACAGCCGGATACTGATCTGTCGCCGCTTTATCAACACCGTAAGCACGACTTCTCACCATATTAATTGCATCCAAAACAGACTGGTCTATCTGGTTCAACTCAATTTTTGCTTCTGCATATATGAGCAAAATATCTGCATAACGAATAACAATTTTATCGGGATCCACGTCTTTACCATTATCCAACCAAGTTTCGTCAATTCCTTTTTTCCAAACTAAACCATTAAAAGACGCATATTGGGCATTAGCACGAGTATCATTATTTTTTTGCATTTTACCGGTATTATAATTCATAACCTCTAATGCTTCAGGATGCGGATTATAATCAAATCCTAAAAATTTTGATCCAAAAGGAACAATAGTTTCACTACAACGCGGATCACGATTTTTAAACGGATCATGCGAATCAAACAAAGGAGATTCATCTATCGGTAGTCCATCGGTACAAGTAAAAGCAGCCAACAAATCCCAAGAAGGATCTTTTGCAGCCCAACCACCAGGATTACGAGTTATTGCATTTAAAACCTCACCACTCCCCAACGTCACTTTATCAGAAATAGAACGAGGTAAAACAAAAATAGATTCTTCTGCATTTCGAGTAGTTGTTAAAAATAAATCAGAAAATTTAGAATGTAATTTATACTGTCCTAATTCCATACATGCTTTTGAAGCCTCCGCTGCCACTTGCCAATCTTCCATATAAAGGGCAAAACGGGCTTTCAATGCCAAAGCGGCTCCTCTTGTTGCACGTTGTGATGCAGAACCTGTATAAACTAATGGTAATCCTGCTGCCGCTTTATCAAAATCTTCATAAACTTTTGGGATAATCTCGGCTTTGGCTGTACGCCCAACCTCAAAAGCCTGATCCACATCCATCACTTCCGTGACATAAACAACATCCCCAAAATGAGAAATCAGAGTTGAATACATAGAAGCCCTCAAGAAATAAGCTTCTGCAGTATATTGATCAATCTTACTTTGGGAAATACCCAAAGACTGCGCTTTTTCCATATTGGCCAAGACCGTATTAGCACGAGCAATCGCCTTATATTGATTAGACCACATTTTTGTCACTTCATCCGTTTGCCCGTTCAGTGTCCCATTTACAATCGCAGAGTTCGTTTCACGGTACACATAATCGTCTGTCCATTCCTCCTTATCTTTCGGCCAAAAATCCTGACGATATCCATCCTTAAGTGCCATTTCTATTTCGGTTTCCGATGAATACCAATTTTCACTGGAACCTTGAGACAGAGGATTCAAATCTAACTCATAGCAAGAGTTGAACAAACAACAACTACCCAATACAAGTATTACTATATTACGTTTCATATTATTCAAATTTTAAAAGTTAACAGATACGCCTAACAATACAGAACGAGTAATAGGATATTTATCATATCCCATTTCCGGATCCCAACCTTCAGGATATTTACTCAAACAGAATAGATCGTTTGCACTCACATAAACTCTCACATTATTGATATGGACTTTTTGTGTCAGATTTTTAGGCAATGTATATCCAAATGTAATATTCTTCAACCGGACATAACGTCCATTGAAAAGCCAGAAATCAGACATGGCGTAGTTGGAACCGGCATTCGCATATGTCAATCTCGGATATTTGGCTTTTGCATTTTCCTCAGCCGAATTCAAAGAACTCCAAATATTACCATCCAAAAACTCCGGTATATTACCAAAATTTTCTCTCAACGGTTGTGCCATTTGGCTGTTCATTCTGACCAACTGGCTACCAACACCTTGAAATGCCAAAGACAAATCAAAACCTTTATACCCTACATTCACATTTCCACCAAACATATATCTTGGGAGTGATCCTCCTAATAATACACGGTCATATTCTGAGGAAATTTTACCATCAGGGACACCATCTGGTCCAGATATATCTTTATATTTTACGTCTCCTATTTGTATGTTATTATTTAACTTAGGTCCATTCAAATCTTCCTCTGTCAAGATCAAACCATCACTTAAATATCCATACCATTCATTAAACTGGCTACCTTCCATTTTCACTTGGTCACCTAAAAACTCGGTACCTCCCAAATCTCCCATCTTTGACACAAAGTCAGAGAAATTCACAGACACACCATAACGCCAATCACCAACTTGATCATTCCAACCCAGATCTAATTCATAACCATTAGTGTACATATCTCCCGTGTTTTTTTGCGGGTTATCAAAACCTACATAATCCGGGATTTCCAAAGCTAGCAACATATCCTTTGTTTTCTTTTTGTAGTAGTCTGCTGCAAAACGAAGACGTCCGTCAAAGAACTGTGCATCCAAACCAACATCAAAAGACTCTGTCTTTTCCCAAGAGATATTCTGAATCGCATAAATTTGCTGTGCCGCAGAAAGTTGAGATATTGGTTGTCCATTCTGATAAAATAGGACATTGCTAAATGCTATTGCTGCCTGATATGGATAATAATTCTGATCAGTCGTATTCGGTTTATAAATACGCTCGTTCCCCAATGTTCCCCAAGAAGCACGAACTTTCAGGAAAGAAAGCCAATCAAGCTTTGCTTCTTTCATAAACTGTTCTTCACTAACTACCCAACCTGCAGAGAACGAAGGGAAAGATCCCCAACGATAATCCTTATGGAAACGAGAAGAACCATCATAGCGAATATTAGCCTGCAACAAATAACGATTATCATAATTGTACATAACACGTCCGAACCAAGAACGATAGGCCACCTCCTGTGCACTACCCTTATTATCACGCATAGACAAAGGGCCTAAATCCAAATATGGATAATTATTCAATTCATATTGGTCACGTGAAGCTTCCAGTGTTTCCCAGAAAGCATAATACGTTTCATAACCCGCCATAATATTCAAATCATGTTTACCAAAAGTTTTCATATAATTGGCAATTCCCTGAATTGTTACATTATAGCTATCATTTCTATTTTCAGTCAACTTTGTTGTAGTTTGTCCTTCCAAATAACCTCCAATTGTATTTGGATCGTTTGCTAACGTATAAGGAACCGCTTTATTAAAATTCTTTATCTTATCAAAATTATAAACAGGGGCAATCACACCCGAAATTTTTAAGCCTTCTATTGGAGTCAAATCCAAAGAAGCCTTACCTCCAATCTGATTATACCATTCATTACGAGTACCTCCCTCAGCCATACGTCCATAAGCATTGGCACCTGATTTTCCTTCAGCGATTCGCCCGTCATCCCATACTGCAGCATAAACAGGGGGTGATATTCTCATTCTGTCGAATGGTTCAAACGTCGGACGATGAGTTTTAGATCTCTTAAAATTGAAATCCAAAGTTGCCCCTAAATAATTATTGATTTTAAAATCATTATTAACACGCACCATAAAACGTTCATAAAAACGATCTGCATACAAACCATCTATCTTATCATAAGTAAACGAAGCTTTGGTTCGTACGACTTTACTACCTCCGGCAATATTAATCGCGTGTGTTTGACGTGGGGCTGATCCCTTCAAAATCATATCAACCCAATCTGTATTCGGATAATTATTGGGATCAGTTGCATTATTTTTCACCCAGTTATTTATCTGATCTTCCGAATACGTCTGATACCATCCTCCTGCATTATTATCATTATAGCGCAATTCATTCGTCATTTCCAAATAGCGCTGTATTCCTACATATTGCGGTTGCTTATAAGGCATTTCCCAACCATATTCAAAGTTATACCCCAATGTCAAATCATTTTCTTTTGCACGCTTTGTCGTAATAAGGATAACGCCGGCTGCCGCACGCGAACCATAAATAGAAGAAGAAGCCGCGTCTTTCAAAACGGACATATTTTCTACGTCATTCGGATTAACCTGATTAATATCGCCAGGTACACCATCTATGATCACTAACGGGCTTGTATCACCAATCGTCGTCACACCACGTACTTTGATACTACCGGCTGCTGCACCCGGAGCACCATTGTCACGAGTCACTGTCACTCCGGCAACAGCCCCTTGTAACGCGGTAGAAAGCTGTGTCGTTTTACGAGCAGCCAAATCACCTCCTTTAACTGCAGCAACAGCACCCGTCAAATCTTTTTTCTTTACCGTACCATAACCGACAACCACCACTTCATCCAAAGTTTCGGTATCCTCTTCCAACACAATATTAAAAGAACTTCGCCCCTCTACTTTTATCTCTTGAGGAGTATAACCTATATATGAAATTATTAATGTTGCACCTGGTGCAACATTAAGGGAGAACCTCCCTTCTGTATCTGTTATCGTTCCATTTGTAGTTCCCTTTTCTACAACATTAGCTCCGATAACAGATTCCCCGTTCAAATCTTTTATTACTCCTGTTATCGCTTTCTGATTCTGTTGTACACCCGCCAAATAAGAATTTTCAGATGCCTTGATCAACACCTGGCGATCGATAATCTGATATTTGTAACCAGTATTACTCAACACCTGATCCAGTACATCTTCCAATGTAGCATTTTTAGCATTAACACTCGCAGTTTTGTTGACATTCACACGATTGTCGTTGAAAAAGAATGTGAACTCACTGCTTTTTTCAATTTCTCTAAGGATTTCAATAATACTGCTGTTCTGCTTGTTGATCGACACCTTGTAGCTCTGCGCATAAGTAGAGGCAGAAATACAACATGCTACTCCCAATGAAAATAAGGTTGTGATCTTCATGATACGTTTAGTTTTTCTAAATAACGGGATACAATAATCCCTATCACTATTTTTTTTCATAACTTTGTAATAGTTTTTGATGAATAATAAATGCAAGTCTTTGGCTTGGACTCCTCACGACAAGCATTTCTGAAAACTCTCTGATTGGAAGGTGCTTGCCGGCATCTTCCAATTTTTTGAAGGCTAACTCTTTTTTATTTCATAGGCATTAAAATTAAGTTGTTTATAATTAGTTATTTTAAAGTCAATATATAATCACCGTTCTCCGTCTCTTTATATTGCAACGGAGAAGATGCCTTTATCATAAAAAGTATCTTTTCCAGCGACTCATCCCTCACCTTAAAAGTAAACCGGTATTTATCCGCCAGGTCCTTCTGGCACATTACCTTTCTGCCGTACCATTGTTCGAGGCGCGGGATGATCATGGAAAGTTTTTCGTTTTCGAAACTCAACATTTTTTGTTTGCGCCAGGCGGTATATTTGTCGGCATCCACAATCTGTTTGACGATCTTACCGGTTTGCCGGTCCATCAAGATTTTTTCATCAGGAGAGACGAGGTACTCTGCCATTTTGTTTGTTTCCTTATTCGCCACACTCACCTTTATCTTTCCATTCAGAAGAATCGCTTCTATCTTATTCTCCATATCGTAGCTGAACAGTTCGAATGCCGTCCCCAACGCCTCCACGCTCATATCCTCCGTGTGGACGATAAAAGGTTTTTCGCGATTCTTCGCCACATCGAAAAAAGCTTGCCCGTCCAACGTTATTTCACGCGTCTTGCCGGAGAAAGTGGCAGGATAGGTCAGGCGGCTGCCCGGCCCCATCTGCACTTTCGTTCCGTCCGGCAAAGAGACGGATTCCATATTCTGGATGCCGGAACTTACGACATACATCGGGACATTTGCCTGGTCCTGTAATGCGAAGTAAGCGGTTCCGGCCACACCCAATACCAGCAGGATGGAGGCAACCATACTATATACCCTATAAAACACAACCTTTTTGCCTTCTCCATACTGCCAAGCCCCCCTGCAAATATTCCGCCAAATGGACGGTTCGTCCGGCCGGTCGTTTCCCACTGCATCCGGAGCATTGTCCCACTGCCGCTCCATCTCTTTTGTCACCCGGCGGGATGATTGCAAGGCTATGCGCTCCTCTTCGGTCAGCGCATCCTGCATCAGTTTCTTTAATATATATTTTTTGTCTTCGTATTCCATTTTAATCGCTTTACATATATAAATACACACAAGTGGCTCCTACCCCCTATCCGATCCTGAAAAAACAGATTATTTTAGTACTTAACCGTACAAATTTCCTAAAAAATATGACAATATCCCCTCATAAATGAAGATTTCCAATAATAATTTGATTTTTAGCAAAATACAAAAGATGACAGTTTGTTAAAAAATATTACCCTTGCGGGTAATTTGAATTAGATGGGGTAGAAAATCGAATTAGATGCGGTAGTAGTTTCGATTTGAACCAATCACTTTTTTAGATAAATGACAATAAGATAGGAAAACAAGATGCATTAAATAAAGAGAAGAAGCAATGTGATATTCTTCTTCAGATACTTGAGGGCTTCGCTGATTTGATTCTCGACTGTTTTTTCAGAGATGTTCAACAGGAGGGCTATTTCTTTGTAGCTCTTTTGTTCTTTACGGCTCAGGTTAAAAATCTCGCGGCGGCGAGGAGGCAATTCGTCGATCAGACGGTCTATGTATTCCTGGAGGTTGTGGGCGTCTATCTCTTCTTCCACATCATACGGTTCTTCCAATGCGGCAAGGACCGTCACTTTGTAGAAATCCTCATTCACGTTTTTACGATGCCTATTGAAGATCAGATTCCGGGTGATAATAAACAACAAGCCTTTGAAATGGTCGTCTTCACGGAGGAATTCACGTGTTTCCCATATCTTGATAAAGACTTCCTGCACCACTTCCTCGGCAGCATCGGGATTGGTCAGATAAAGGCGGCTGAAATTATAGACCTGTTTCCAGTATTGCTTATACAGAGCCGTAAATGCATCTTTGCTGCTCTGTTTCAATAATAATATCAGTTCCCGCTCTTCCATATTCCGTTAAATATTCTACAAACGTAATGAATAAATTGAAAATTGAGAATTAAAAATTAAAAATTTTCCTCTTCCTAATTTTCAATTTTTAATTCTCAATTTTCAAGTCCTCAATGGTTCGTTCCTTCAAACAAATCATGATCCTCCCTCTTCTGGGAGCTCTTGGCTTTGAAGTTATTGAACGTATAGCTGAGCGTGAGCGTAATCAGCGGATAGCTGGGGCGGATCCGCGTGATGGATTGCAGGTTTGAAGTAGTGATCTTGCTTACATAACGGGCTGAATTGAAGACATCCCGAAATGAAAGCGTTGCCGCCAGTTTACGGTTCATCAACTGCTGGCGAACGGCGAGGTTCACATACCAGAAAGCATCCGTACGCCCCTGGGTCGTGACAGACGGGCCGACGAAGTTGCCGTCTACCTGGATGCGAGTATATTTGAAGACATCGAAAGAGTTGTTCCACATGATATCGTAGTTCGTACTCTTCTCATTCTCGCCACCAGTCTTATACTGGTTCTTAACCTTATAATGGTACAGACTTCCGTTCAGGTTCACGTTCCACCAACGGGTTAGCTGCACCTGTCCGCTCAGTTCGATACCGGTCGAGTAGTCGTGCCCGACATTCGCCATCGAGTCCAGTGTCACACCGGCTTCGTAGGGTACGCGCAGGCGTTCGATCTTATCTTTCCGGCTCCGGTGGAATACCGTGGCTGAAACCGTATGCTCACCGATATTCTTCTTATAATTCAGTTCGAAAGAGTTGATATACTCCGATCGGATATCCGGATTACCGATCTCGGCCGAATAAAAATCGCGGTAGGTAATATACGGCTCCATGAAGAAAAGTTCCGGACGGGTGATACGGCGCGAGTAGGAAGCAAGCAACTTATGTTCCTTCGGGAACGTATAACCCAGGTGGAGGGAAGGGAAGAACTCGAACTTATTGTAGGTACGGTCCTTGCCCGGGATAGAGCTCCGCAGGACACGATGGGTATGCTCGCCACGCACACCCGCCTGAAAATCGAACGATTTATAACTGTCCGCTACGATTGCATAGACTGAATTGATGCCATGCTGGAAATAGAATGTGTTATAGATATCGTCCCGGTTGTAAAATTCCTTCTTCACCGGATCCCAGAAGTGCATCGTGTAGTCGCCATCTTCCAGGTAAGAGAAATATTGGTAACCGCCTTCGATCCGTCCCGTCTTGCTGTAAGGATAAACATAGTCCAGGTTGCCCCGTACCGTCCAGCGATGCTCATCTTCCCAGGCGCGGTGTCCCTTTTCCCGCTCGTTGTTCTTATTGAAGAGGTCGCTCTGGAAATATTCCATCGCATTGCCTCCGTATTTCAGGTAGAAACTTCCCGTCAATTGATGTCCCTCATCGTCGAATTTATGATCGAAGCCGATCGTTCCCTGGAAATAGGTTTCATGCAGGTCGTAATCGTCACGGCTATAATAATCGCCTTCGCCGAAGGTAGTCACGCCAGCCAGACGCCTTTCCTTATAATCCAGGTCGCCGTTGCGCGTACGTCCGCCATACCCTCCCTCGAAGTCGGCATTCAAGGTGGTATGAGGCAATGTGTACATCCAGCCCGCCTTCATCGAGTAGTTTAAGTTGTTACTCTTACGCGGTCCGTTGGAATGGGAGGTCGTTGCCGTGTCCGAAATTATAGTCGTCTTCTCCTGATCGAAGTCACTCTTGCGCAGGCGGTCGCTCCACACACCGCCCAGATACCAGCGCGACGCCTTGTTCTGTTGCGACAACAGGAAATCCACGCCACGAGACAGGACCGTGCTTCCCGTCAGGTTCACCATGCCGCTAAAACCATGTTGGGCGTGTTTCTTCGTTACAATATTGATGATTCCCACATCGCCTCCCGTATCGTGACGGGCCGATGGCGTCGTGATAATTTCGATATTCGCGATATGTCCGGCCGGGATCTGTTCCAAAGCCTGCGTACCGCTGAACACACTCGGTTTGCCGTCCACATAGACCGTGAAACCGGTGCTGCCGCGGAAACTTACCTCCCCTTCCGCATCCACGCGTATAGATGGCGTGTTCTCGAGGATATCGACAGCCGAGCCGCCTCCGGCAAGCAGGTTCGAGGAGGCTTCGATCACCTTCTTATCCAATTTATAAATCACTTGTTTTTTCTGTGCCACCACTTCTACTTCAGCCAGCCCCACTTCCAACGGCTTCATGGCGATCGTTCCCAAGTCCATTGCCTTTGAAGCAGCATCCAGCACAATACCGGGACGGTTATACAGATCATAACCGACCAGGCGCACCAAAAGGTTATACTTACCGTCCTTCACACCGGCAATACGAAACGTACCGTCGGGATCGGGCAAAGCATGAAACACAGGATTAACGTCTCCTTCACGAAAAAGGAGTACATCGGCAAAATCAATCGGTTGGTTATTATTGGCATCGACTATTTTTCCTTTTATACGGAAACCCGGCGCCGCCATGGTAGAATAGCTAATACACAATAAGGTCAACAAGAAAAAAAAACACTTCTTCATTTCCTACATTGGTTTGTTAACAACGCCACGAAGATAAAACTTTCCTATTTGTAATGCAATAAATAGAGGTAATATAATTATGAAGGAGCAGATCATATACCGATTGAAGTAACGTACCCATATAGGATTTACCCTAAATATTTTCAAGCTCGCAAAAAAAATTATTACTTTATGCTTGTAGTTTCCAAAAAAGCGTTACTTTTGCTGCGTATTTAAAAACAAAGAGACAAAATGAATCGATTTAGCTTTACATATTACTTTTATTACTTTTACTTTAGCAGAGTGAAGGCAGGAGTTTGTATGTAGAGCGTTGATGAATGAATGTATATATCAATAACAAAATATGAAGTCCTGCCGGTTCGGTGGGACTTTTTTTTGTTACTGACAATTGAAAATTGAAAATTAATAGATAAAGAGAAGATGAAAAAGAAAGTAGCAATCCAGGGAATAGCCGGTTCGTACCACGATATAGCCGCCCGTAATTATTTCGAAGGTGAAGAAATTGAAATTATCGGTTGCAACACATTCAGAGATGTCATTGCGACCATCAAGAAAGATCCTTCCATTCTGGGAATGATGGCGATCGAGAACACGATTGCAGGCAGCTTGCTGCAGAACCACGAGCTGATCCGTGAAAGCGGTTTACAGATTATCGGTGAATACAAACTGCGTATCTCCCACTCGCTGGTTGCACTTCCGGGAACCGACATCCACGATGTCAAAGAGGTCAACTCCCACCCGATCGCCTTGATGCAATGTACCGATTTCCTCGATACGCTGCCCAATGCGAAAGTGGTCGAGAAGGAAGACACCGCCATGAGCGCCCGGTGGATTTCGGAAAACCAACTGAAAGGACATGCCGCCATCTGCGGGAAACTGGCCGCCCAGATCTACAACATGGAAGTCCTTGCCGAAGGGATCGAGACAAACAAACGCAACTTCACCCGCTTCCTGGCAATAGCCGACCGCTGGACGGCAGACGAGATGCTCAAAGGTGAAGACAAAAACAAAGCGTCAGTCGTTTTCGCCCTCCCCCACACAGCCGGCAGCCTCTCCAAAGTTCTCTCCGTCCTCTCTTTCTACGACATGAATCTTTCCAAAATACAATCCTTGCCGATCATTGGCCGCGAATGGGAATATCTGTTCTATATCAATCTGACATTTACGGATTACCTGCGCTACAAACAGGCATTGGATGCTATCAGACCGTTGACAAAAGACTTAAAAATACTTGGCGAATATGCAGAAGGAAAACAAAGTGTGTAAAACGATTACACCCGCTAACCGTGTAGGTAGCGTACAGGAATACTACTTTTCCAGGAAACTGAAAGAAGTAGCCGAAATGAATGCCGCAGGCAAAAACGTGATCAACCTCGGCGTAGGCAGTCCCGACCTCCCTCCTTCGGAACGGACTATCGAGACCTTGTGCGAACATGCCCGTCAGCCGAACGAACACGGTTATCAGCCGTATGTAGGCATTCCCGAACTGCGTAAAGGCTTTGCCGGTTGGTATAAGAAATGGTATGACGTAGACCTCGATCCGAAAACGGAAATCCAGCCGCTGATCGGTTCCAAAGAGGGAATCCTGCACATCTCGCTGGCATTCCTGAATCCGGGCGACGGCGTGCTGGTTCCCAATCCGGGTTATCCGACCTACAGTTCGGTAAGCAAATTAGTTGAAGCCAATCTGATCTCTTATGAACTGAAAGAGGGACTGGGCTGGCAGCCGGACTTCGAAAAGCTGGAAAAGATGGACCTCTCGAACGTCAAGCTGATGTGGACCAACTACCCGAATATGCCGACAGGGGCAAACGCCAGCATGGAACTATACGAAAAGCTGGTTGCTTTCGGAAAGAAGCATGGGATTATTATCTGCAACGACAATCCTTACAGCTTCATCCTGAACGAGCATCCGTTGAGCATCCTGTCCGTACCGGGAGCCAAAGACATCTGCATCGAAATGAACTCCATGAGCAAGGCACACAATATGCCGGGTTGGCGTATGGCGATGCTCGCCTCCAACGCCCAGTTCGTACAGTGGGTTCTGAAAGTGAAAAGCAATATCGACTCCGGACAGTTCAAGCCGATGCAACACGCAGCTGTCGAAGCCCTGAGCGCCCCGAAGGAATGGTACGACAATATGAACCGCATCTATCGCAGCCGCCGCGATCTCGCCGGACAGATCATGCACACGTTGGGATGCGAGTATGACGAAAAGCAGGTAGGCATGTTCCTCTGGGGAAAAATCCCCGCCGAGGCAAAAGGCAGCGAAGCGATAGCCGACAGAGTCCTGTATGATGCCAACGTCTTCCTGACACCGGGATTCATCTTCGGCAGCCAGGGCGAACGTTACATCCGTATCTCGCTCTGTTGTAAAAAAGAGACATTGGAAGAAGCATTAAAGAGAATAAAAAAGATTTATGTATCACCATCAAATCATAAATCATAAATCATAAATCATAAATCATCATACAGTCATGGAAATGGAATTAGAATCAATCATGTTACCCGGTATAGACCCGCAGCGCCCTGTCGTAATCGCCGGTCCGTGTAGCGCAGAGACAGAAGAACAAGTTATGGAAACAGCCAAAGGGATTGCCGACAAAGGCATCAAGCTGTTCCGCGCTGGAATCTGGAAACCTCGTACCAAACCGGGTGGATTCGAAGGAATCGGTGTGGAAGGCCTGCAATGGTTGAAGCGGGTAAAAAAGGAAACAGGCATGTATGTGGCTACCGAAGTGGCAACGAAAGACCATGTGTTCGAAGCATTGAAAGCAGGGATTGACATATTGTGGATCGGCGCCCGTACAACGGTCAACCCGTTCGCCGTACAGGAAATTGCAGATGCACTGAAAGGTGTGGATGTCCCTGTTCTGATCAAGAACCCGGTTAATCCGGATTTGGAATTGTGGATCGGCGCTTTCCAACGTCTCTACGGAGCCGGCATTCGTCGCCTCGGTGCTATCCACCGCGGTTTCAGCTCATACGATAAAAAGATGTACCGTAACCTCCCGCTCTGGCATATCCCTATCGAACTGCGCCGCCGTATGCCGAACCTGCCGATCTTCTGCGATCCGAGCCATATCGGAGGCAAACGCGAACTGGTCGCTCCGCTCTGCCAGCAGGCAATGGACCTGAGCTTCGACGGTTTGATCATCGAATCGCACTGCAACCCGGATTGTGCCTGGAGTGATGCTTCCCAGCAGATTACACCGGATGTATTGGATTACGTCCTGAACTTATTGGTGATCCGCGATTCTAACCAGACAACCGAAAACCTATCCGAACTCCGCCGCCAGATCGACGGTATCGACGAGCAGTTGCTGGAACTGCTGGCCAAACGTATGCGCATCTCCCGCGAAATCGGTGTGTATAAGAAAGAGCACAATATGCCGATCCTGCAATCACCGCGCTACAGCGAAATCCTGGAAAAGCGTTCCAATATGGGCGAACAGATGGAACTGAACACGGACTTTGTAAAAGAAATGCTGAAAGAAATCCATGAAGAGTCTGTCCGCCAGCAGATGATCATAATGAACGAACAATAAGAAAATGAAAATACTGATATTGGGTGCAGGGAAGATGGGATCTTTCTTCACCGATTTGCTTAGTTTTGAACATGAAGTGGCTGTGCTGGAAAGCGATCCGAAGCGGATGCGTTTCATCTATAACGCCCTTCGCCTGCAGAAGCCGGAAGAGGTAGCCGAGTTCAAGCCGGAACTGGTCATCAACTGTGTGACATTGAGTTATACGATTGAAGCGTTTAAAAGCGTCATGCCTTACCTGCAACCATACTGCATCATCTCGGATATCGCATCAGTCAAAACATATCTGAAAGAATTTTACGAGACATGCGGTTTCCCGTATGTTTCCACCCACCCGATGTTCGGCCCGACGTTCGCCAACCTCGGACAACTGGAAAAAGAAAATACGATCATTATTTCCGAAGGAGATCATTTGGGGAAAATATTCTTTAAAGATATCTATTCCAGCCTGCGCCTGCATATCTGTGAATATACTTTCGAGGAACATGATAAGGTCGTGGCCTACTCGCTCGGTATCCCGTTCGCATCCACAATGGTATTCGCCGCCACGATGAAGCACCAGGATGCTCCGGGTACGACCTTCAAACGTCACATGAAGATCGCCCGCGGCCTGCTTTCCGAAGACGATTACCTGCTGACGGAGATCCTTTTCAACCCGCGCACGCCTCACCAGATCGCACGCATCCAGGAAGAATTGGACATCTTACAGGGAATCATTAAAAACAAAGATTCGGAAGGAATGAAAGAATACCTGACTAAGATCAGGAAGAATATTGAATAAGTCCCGAAGAACTAAGACAAACCATCCGGCACATTAACCGGATCACGGATGTGATTCGATCGGCTCACAGCCGTGAAACGTACGGCTCACAAGTGTGATTCATACGGCTCACGGGTGTGAGCCGGTTAATAGATGGTATGCCGCGGATCAGTTCATAGTATGATCCGCCTCACTATCAGCGGGAAACCATCCCAGGTTCCCGGCGTTCTTTTCCTTTCATACGGGTAAGGTTATCGCCAAGTTCTTCACGCATCCGGTCGGCGATCTTCATCAACTTCGCCGCTTCCTCCGGATATTGGGAGATAACATCGTAGCGTTCTCCCGGATCACGGCGCAAGTCGTACATCTCCGCTTTATAAAGTTGCAGGTTGGTCAACTGTCCGGGCTGTCCGTCGTTGCCGGGAACAAAAGCGCCGTAGGTCACATACTTATGCGGGAACACCAGTTTGAACTTTCCATCCGTTACGGCTTCCAGGTCATTCTTGTTATAATAATAAACAAACGACTCACGCGGATTGGCTTCTTTTTCCCCTTTGATCAAAGGCAGGAGACTCACGCCGTCGATCTTGCGCTGCGGCAACGGAGCCCCGCTTATCTCTGCCAAAGTCGGGAACAGGTCGATGTTGGAAGCTAACTTGTTGCAAGTCGTGCCCGGCTGTGTCTTTCCTTTCCAGTACATCACACAGGGGATGCGGTTACCGCCATCGAACGTGGTTGCTTTCGCTTCGCGCAAACCGCCGGCAGAACCGGCATGGTTCCCATAATTTGCCCACGGGCCGTTATCGGAGGTCAATACCACCAATGTATTTTCTTCCAATCCCAATTCGCGCAACGTTTTCAGCACCTCTCCCACGCTCCAGTCTATTTCCATCAAGACGTCTCCATACAAACCCTGCTCGCTTTTCCCTTTGAACTTGTCGGAAACAGCCAGCGGCACATGCGGCATGGAATGGGCCAGATAAAGGAAAAACGGTTTGTTGCTGTTCTTTTTGATGAAGTTGACGGAACGCGCCGTATAGTCGGTCGTGAAACGGGACTGGTCCGTATTGTAGCCGGCCACCTCATTCCCGTCGTAGGTCGGCAGATCGGGGAAATTGAACACTTCGCCCTGCTGCGGGTGGTAAGGCCACATATCGTTGGAATAGGGCAAACCGTAATATTCGTCGAAACCGTTTTGCAGAGGAAGGAATTGCTTCTGGCTGCCCAAATGCCACTTTCCGAATATCGCAGTGCTGTAGCCTTTCTGTTTCAGCAACTCTCCCATCGTCATCTCCTCCGGATGGATGCCGTAGTCGGAATCCGGCCCGGGAGCTCCGGCAAAGCCTATGCGGTTCGGATAGCATCCGGTCAACAATCCGGCACGCGAAGCGCCGCTGATCGGCTGCCCGGCGAGAAAGTGGGTGAAGCGTACGCCCTCGGCCGCCATCTGGTCGATATTGGGTGTCGTATAGCCGTATGCTCCGTTGAAAGAGAAGTCGCCATAACCGACATCATCCAGATTGATAATGATAAAATTCGTATAATCGGCCGCTTGCATGGCAAAGGGCAAACTGCCTAAGGTTGACAATAAAATTAATTTATTCATGATATTTATATTGCAGGTTATACCAGTCCGGCAGGCCGGACACGGGGCCAAAGATAAGGAAGATAAGCCAAAATCACACGTTTGATTTCGGAAAGTCACCGGGAAAACGTATTTTTGTATGCTTATTTCAAAAAAGAGTGTTTTACAGATGAAGGTATGTATAGCTGAAAAGCCCAGTGTAGCGCGCGAAATTGCAGAAGTTCTCGGGGCGACCAAGAAGATGAACGGATATATTGAAGGAAACGGGTATCAGGTAACCTGGACTTTCGGACATCTGTGCACTCTTAAAGAACCCAACGATTATTCGGACAACTGGAAACGATGGAGCTTAGCTTCCCTCCCGATGATCCCGCCCCGCTTCGGCATCAAGCTGATCAGCAACCCGACATACGAGCAGCAATTCAAAACAATCGAAGAGTTGATGCAGAACGCCGAAATGGTCATCAACTGCGGGGATGCCGGTCAGGAAGGAGAACTGATCCAGCGTTGGGTGATGCAGAAAGCAGGCTGCAAATGTCCGGTCTACCGCCTGTGGATATCTTCATTGACGGAAGAGGCGATCCGCGAAGGTTTCCAGCACCTGAAGGAACAGTCCGATTTCACCAAGTTATATGAAGCCGGCCTTTCCCGTGCCATCGGTGACTGGCTGTTAGGGATGAACGCGACGCGCCTCTACACGCTCCGTTACGGACAAAACCGGCAAGTGCTCTCCATCGGGCGCGTACAAACGCCTACCTTGGCACTGATCGTCAACCGGCAGAATGAAATAGACAACTTCAAGCCGGAACCCTATTGGGAGCTGAAAACAATCTACCGGAATACGACTTTCTCGGCCGCCAAAGGCAAATTCACGAAGAAGGAAGAAGGGGAAGCCTTTCTGGAAATAGTCCGGCAAGAGGACTTCACCGTCACCGATATATCCGAAAAGAAAGGCAAAGACTATGCTCCCCGCCTCTTCGACCTGACTTCGTTGCAGGTGGAATGCAATAAGAAATTCGCCTTTACGGCAGACGAGACATTGAAGCTGATCCAGTCGCTATACGAAAAGAAAGTGACAACCTATCCGCGTGTCGATACCACTTTCCTGAGCGAAGATATTTATCCGAAAGTGCCTAATACACTTAGCGGCTTAGTCGATTATGCCGACCTGACGGCTTCGCTATTGAAAGCCAAGATACGAAAAGACAAACGCGTATTCGACAACTCGAAGGTGACAGACCACCATGCCATCATCCCGACCGGCGTACCGGCACGTAACCTGACGGACAACGAACGGAAGGTGTACGACCTGGTTGCCCGCCGTTTCATCGCAGCTTTCTATCCGGACTGCGAGATCTCGACGACCACGGTCCTGGGGAAGGTCGGCAAAGTGGATTTTAAAGTAACGGGCAAGCAGATACTGAAACCGGGATGGCGCGTCGTCTTCGGTGCCGAGCAGAAGGACCCGGATGCCGAACCGTCCGACGAAGAAGGTGTATTGCCGGATTTCGTCAAAGGGGAAAGCGGCCCCCACAAACCTACATTAGGTGAGAAATGGACACAGCCGCCCAAGCCCTATACGGAAGCAACGTTGCTACGCGCTATGGAAACGGCCGGTAAGCTCGTGGACAATGACGAGTTGCGAGATGCCCTGAAAGAAAACGGCATTGGCCGTCCTTCCACCCGCGCCGCCATTATCGAGACTTTGTTCAAACGCAATTACATCCGCAAGGAACGCAAGAACCTGTTCCCTACGGCTACCGGTGCGGAATTGATCGGGACAATACAGGAAGAACTGTTGAAAAGCGCCGAACTGACCGGTCTTTGGGAAAAGAAACTCCGCCAGATCGAACGGGGCACTTACGAAGCCCGTACTTTCCTCGAAGAGCTTAAGCAGATGGTCCACCAGGTAGTGATCAACGTCCTCTCCGACCAGACCGGACGCACCATCACGATCGAGAAGGCCGATCCTGAAAAGCCCCAAGCCGAAAAAGAAACGAAAGAAAAGAAGCCGCGCAAGCCGCGTGCCAAAAAGGAAAAGGCGGCCGGTCAACCGGAAGAAACAACCGCTCCCGCAAAGCCGGTATGCCCGATCTGTAAGAAAGGCAGCATCCTGCGTGGTAAAACGGCTTACGGCTGCTCCGAATATAAAAACGGCTGCACTTTCCGTATGGACTATGCCACTTATGGCGAAGGTTTATCGGATGAGGAATTGATAAAGGTTATCGGCAAACAGTAAGGGCATCTTCATCTGTCATTATAATGGTCTTTTGCTTGTACCACGGTTACAATCACTTTGTCATCCTCGACCGCATAAATCAATCGGTCTTTTTTATTGATGCGACGAGACCAATAACCGGACCAGTTTCCCCGCAGAACTTCCGGTTTACCTGTACCGGTATAAGGATGTTCACGCAGTTCATCTAATAAAGCGCTCACCTTCTTGGCTTCCGCTTTATCACCGGAGCGTAAAAAGGAGGCAATATCGATTTTTGCTTCCTCGGTAATGATTAGTTTATATTTCATAAACCAAGTAATTCCTTCTGAAGTTCAGGTGTCAATTCCACAACTTCTCCATTCTCCCTCTGCTTCACAGATTTCTGGAAATGGGCAAGATTCGCCGGATTGGTAAAGAAAGGATCTTCTTTTGAAGTGGTAATACGTTTGATGGAAGCTTTCACTTTCTTTACTAATTCCATATCATCGAGAGCCAATATGATTCTCGCCAATTCCGCTTTTTCAGCTTCCATAGCCATCGTTGATTTCGTCATAGTCATTTCCTCTTTATTATGTATCTGACAAAAGTAATAATTAAATAGATTACAAATTTAAGATGAATCTTAAAAGTTTACCTATATTTGTTTATTAATTAATTATTGATCCATGAAAGAAGAATGGTTCCCTTTGGTTAATGAGAAGGGAGAGACAATAGGGAAGGCAACCCGTAAAGAGTGCCATAGCGGATCGAAGATGCTACATCCGGTAGTACACCTGCATATTTTCAATGAGGCGGGCGATCTCTATCTGCAAAAACGTTCGATGAACAAAGATATCCAACCCGGTAAATGGGATACGTCTGTAGGTGGCCATATCGACTATGGCGAGACAGTCGAAGAAGCCCTCCGCCGGGAAGTGCGGGAAGAATTAGGGATAACCGGTTTCGTCCCGCAATTCATCACCCGCTATATATTCGAATCGGCTATCGAGAAAGAGTTGGTCAACACCTACCGAACCACCTACGACGGTCCGGTTATCCCCGACCCTTCCGAACTGGACGGCGGGCGTTTCTGGTCTCCGGCCGAAATCCTCGAAAACATAGGAAAAGGCGTTTTCACTCCCAACTTCGAAGGGGAATATAAACGGTTATTCATGTAAACTGCAAAAACACTAAAGCATAAAGCAATGGCAAAAGAATTAGAACTCAAGTACGGCTGCAACCCCAACCAGAAGCCGTCGCGCATTTTCATGCAGCAAGGGGAATTGCCCATAGAAGTCTTGAACGGACGTCCCGGATATATCAACTTCCTGGATGCCTTCAACAGTTGGCAATTAGTAAAAGAACTGAAAGAAGCAACCGGACTGCCTGCCGCCGCTTCCTTCAAGCATGTAAGCCCGGCAGGAGCCGCCGTGGGAATCGAGATGAGCGAGACGCTGAAGAAGATCTATTTTGTGGACGACCTTCCGCTGACTCCGCTTGCAACCGCCTATGCCCGAGCCCGCGGTGCCGACCGTATGTCGTCTTACGGCGACTTCATCGCACTCAGCGACATTTGTGACGAAGCGACTGCACGCCTCATCAACCGCGAAGTTTCCGACGGTGTCATTGCTCCCGACTATACGCCGGAGGCACTTGAAATACTGAAGAATAAACGGAAAGGCACTTACAATGTCATCAAGATCGATCCGGCCTACCGCCCTGCCCCCATCGAGCACAAAGATGTTTTCGGCATCACATTCGAGCAAGGACGTAACGAGATCAAGTTAGACGAAAACCTGCTGACCAATATCCCGACCTTGAACAAAAACTTCCCGGACGAAGCGAAGCGCGACCTGATCATCGCCCTTATCACGCTGAAATATACGCAGAGTAACTCAGTCTGCTACGTCAAGGACGGACAGGCTATCGGTATCGGCGCCGGCCAGCAAAGCCGTATCCATTGCACCCGCCTGGCAGGCAATAAAGCGGATATCTGGTATCTGCGCCAGCATCCGAAAGTAATGAACCTGCCCTGGATCGAGAAGATCCGCCGTGCAGACCGCGACAACACGATCGACGTGTACATCAGCGACGACCACGAAGACGTTTTGGCCGACGGTATCTGGCAGCAGTTCTTCACTGAAAAACCGGAAGTCCTGACACGCGAAGAAAAACGTGCCTGGTTAGACACGCTGAAAGGCGTTTCATTAGGTTCCGACGCCTTCTTCCCCTTCGGCGACAATATCGAACGGGCACATAAGAGCGGCGTAGACTATATAGCACAGGCAGGCGGCTCCGTCCGTGACGACCATGTAATCGACACGTGTGACAAATACGGCATTGCAATGGCATTCACAGGCGTACGGTTGTTCCATCATTAATGGGGGGATCTTAGGTCTTGAAACCAAAAAAGAGGTTATGCAATAAGCATAGCCTCTTTTCTTTTTTATCTCGATGAAAGATTATTTGCACATATCACGAATGATCTGGATCAGCTCGTCGCCAATTTCTTCAGCTTCCTGCATCGTGTGGGCTTCGGAATAAATACGGATAATCGGTTCCGTATTGCTCTTACGCAGATGGACCCATTTTTCAGGGAAGTCGATCTTCACACCGTCGATATCGGTGATATCGTACTGGGCGAATTTCTCTTTTACTTTTGCCAGAATAGCATCCACATCGATATCCGGAGTCAATTCCACTTTCTTCTTGGAGATGAAGTACGGAGGATAAGAAGCACGCAGTTCGCTTGTCTTCATCTGTTTCTTTGCCAGATGAGTCAGGAACAGGGCAATACCTACCAAAGCATCACGACCGTAATGGCTGGCCGGATAGATCACACCGCCATTGCCTTCACCACCGATGATAGCGTTAGTAGCTTTCATCTTCGTAACTACATTCACTTCACCTACCGCTGCTGCATTATATTCGCAACCATGAGCACGGGTAACATCACGCAGGGCACGGCTCGAACTCAGGTTACTAACCGTATTACCCGGTGTATGGCTCAAAATGTAGTCGCTGACAGCCACCAATGTATATTCTTCACCAAACATCTCCCCGTCTTCGCAGATAATAGCCAAACGGTCTACGTCCGGGTCCACAACAAAACCGACATCGGCTTTGGCATGTTTCATCAGGTCGGAGATTTCCGTCAGGTTCTCAGGGATCGGTTCCGGATTGTGGGCAAAGTTACCGTGAGGAGCACAATGCAGCTTGAAAATTTCCTTTACACCCAAAGCGGAAAGCAATTCGGGAATAACGACACCGCCTACCGAGTTCACACAGTCGATAGCGACACGGAAATTAGCAGCCTTGATCGCTTCGACATCAACCAAATCCAGTTTCAACACACTTTCGATATGCTTTTGGTTGTACGTATTGTTTACGTACACTTTACCTAAATTGTCGACATCGGCAAATACGAAACTTTCTTCAGCAGCTATCTTAAGCACCTCGGCACCTTCGGCAGCGTTCAGGAATTCACCCCGTTCATTCAGCAACTTCAGAGCATTCCATTGTTTCGGATTATGGCTGGCAGTCAAAATGATACCACCACAAGCTTCTTCCCAGGCAACAGCCAACTCGGTGGTCGGAGTAGTAGCCAGATCGATGTCTACCACATCAAAGCCCATTCCGGTAAGCGTACCGAGAACGACTTGTTTAACCATCGGACCGGAGATACGTGCATCACGACCTACCACGATCTTGTTTGTTGTCACCTTCGTGTTTTTCTTAATGAATGTAGCATAAGCAGCCACAAACTTAACAATAGCCAACGGATTGAGCCCGTCCTCCGGGTTTCCGCCTATTGTACCACGGATACCAGAAATAGATTTAATCAGTGTCATTTAGTTAGATTTATTTTATAAAAGTATACTTCACTTTCTCAAAAAACACAGGTGTCCCCGAGCTTTGGAAATCACTGCTCATCAGTTTGAACGGAACGATCAGTTTGACAACCGAGCTGTCTCCCACGTAAGGAAGTCCGGCACCTAAACCTTCACAAATAAACATATCCCATGTGTAAGAGTAATCTGGATTCAAAGAAGTATAATAACCATATCTGAACTCTACCGGATGCGTACCGTTTGAATTAGGACCGAGCAGGTCGACGGCTCCGGTTCCCATGCTGCTGTTTTCCATAAACATCCGGGCGATAAAACGGGAACGGATCGCCGTTTGACCCAACACCGCACGCTCACTGTTTCCTTTATTGACGATATTCAGATAAACACCATTATCCAACTCTACAAATTCATTTTCCTTAAAAATACTGTCCTTAGGAAATTCATCTAAAAAGACAAATCCACTATCAACCTGCAAACGCTCGATCGCTCTTCTCTGGGCCTTCAACATATCGGTGTATGACTTTGTCTTGTCACACGACACCACCATTATGGCAGTGCACATAATCAACAGGATATAAAAACCTCTCTTCATCTGTTACGTATTAATTGTAAATGAATGGCAAATGTATATAATCTCTGCCATATCTCAGGCATGTTTATTTAAATCTTCTGTTTTATTAGGATTAAATTCCTTTAAACCCTTCTCAAACACAGCAACAGCCTCGGCTAATGAGCCATAAAATTCTCCACCCGAAGCATTTTTATGTCCGCCGCCATTGAAATACTGGCTTGCAAACCGGTTGCAGGGGAAGTCTCCGACGGAGCGGAGCGAGATCTTCACATAATCCTTATCTTCACGGATAAAGACACTGAAAGTCACATTCTCGATACTCAACGGCAGATTGACAAACCCTTCCGTGTCGCCAGTCACATAACGGAAACGATTCATTTCTTCGAGCGAAAGCGTGATCAGTGCAGCATGCTGTTCCGGATAAATCTTCATCTTTTCATACAGGACATATCCCATCATGCGCAGACGGCTTTCCGAATAAACCTGGTTCACCTTCCGGTAGATCAAATCTTTATCGATGCCTTTTTTGATCAGTTCGCTTATGATCGTATATATCTCCGGCTTATTCGAATTGTAGGTAAACGAACCGGTATCTGTCATCATACCCGTATAGATGCAAGCGGCGCAATCTTTATTGATCAGGTCGAACATCCCCATACGGCAGATAAAGCGGAAAACCATCTCGCTCGTAGACGACATTTCCGGATACGACATCGTAACCCGGCAAAAATCGGCCGGATTCAGATGATGGTCGATCATTACCCTACGCCCTTCTGCCGCCACAACAGCCGGAGCCAGTTTCTCTATACGCTTGGGTTCATTGAAATCCAGGCAGAAGATAACATCCGCTTCCCGGATCAACTGTTCGGCAAAATCAGGATATTTCTCGTGAATGACAATTTCCTTGTTACCCGGCATCCATTTATAGAATTTAGGAAAATCGTTGGGGACCACTACTGCCACATTATCTTTTCCATAGGCTGTCAAAAAATGGTACAGTCCCAAAGCGGAACCTATAGCATCCCCATCCGGGGTAACATGTGTCACTATTACAAAACTTTCGCCTTTCTCGACGTACTTCTTGGCTTTCTGAATTTTCTCTTCGTGAATGATTTTCGTAATCATATATTCTCTTATTTTCAGTGACAAAGGTACTACTTTTTTTAGATTCCGCACAGCTTTAAATTCCCAATCAGCCGGACAAGAAGTATAATTAACAACAAAGACAAAGCGACAAACAGATAGCGCGAACGACCGGTACGACCATACAATAAGGTAAACAGAAGCATACCATACGCCACCAGCATCGTAAGAAAATCGAACCGGAAAGAAAAAACCGCTCCCGGCACCCGGCTAAAAGAGTCTACGATCCAGAGCATACGACGCGCAAGCCATTCCACAACAACCTGCAACCACTCAGCGCCCGGAAATCCTGCCGGCAGCAACATCCAGACCAGGCATACCGGGACCAACAGCGTCGCCAACAGGGTTAGCGGCAGGTTCGTCAACAAAAAGACTGTTGAAAACCGCCCGAAATAATAGAGGCAAAGAAACGTCGTACCTATCTGAGCCGACACTGTTACGGTGATCCATCTCCACGGAGTCAGCAGGAACGGATTACGGATTTCTATCAAACGTTGCATCCGGGGCTGAAAATACAAAATGGAAAACACAGCCAAATAACTTAATTGAAAACCGATGTCGAACAGATAAAGCGGTTCATAAACCAACATGCAGAAAGCCGAAGCCGCCAGGATGTTATAACGTTCCATCAACTTTCCCAATAAAAGCCCGGTCAGAAACAAAGTCAGCATCAAACCAGCCCGGACAGCCGAAGCGGCAAACCCTGTCACCGCAACGAAAGTCCACAACAATACAATCGTCAACAGATATCGAAGCCACTTGCCAAGCCCGTTCCGGGGGAGGAATGACAGAAGAAAAGATAAAAAGCCACAGACGATTGCCACATGAAAGCCACTTACGGCCAGAATATGAGCCACTCCTGTAGCCGAAAAACGGTCTCTCACCTCCCGGTTCATGGCTTGCCTGTAACCGACGGTAATAGTGGCCAATACGGATTTTTCCTCATCGGTCAGATTCAGTTTTGCAATCGGTTCCAATAATCGCTGCTGTTCTTCCCGTGCCCAACAGGAAAGACGGGAAACCGGATGTTCCGGTGACGATTCAAACTGCGAATAAGCAGTCTTTTGTATCGAAAAGGAAAGCAATAGGGAGAAAAAAACCGCTCCCCACAGCCAACGGGTTTCATAACAAAAATGCTCCTGCCCTCTCAAGGCAAAACCGGCTATGGTAAGGATAATAACAGGGAGCAATAGTAATACCCAGGAATAAGTACAACACGAAAAAACGGTCTGTAGCATAATCCCCGCAATCCAGACAAGCAACGGACGGGCAAAGGGACGGATCTGTAATTCTTTTATCATAATGTAAGGTTTTGAAATGGTTGGTTTAAGGCTTGATCGGTATTGAAAAAAGGACGTCATTCCGTAGGGGCAGGGCTCTGCTCTGCCCATCGCATCCAATAAAGGTACGATTTGTGATTAGGCGGAGTAGACCCCCGCCCCTACGAGTCGACATTATAATTCTTTCAGTTCCCGGATCGTCTTCAACGGATCAGGGGAACGGAAGACAAAACTACCGGCGACCAGCACGTCCGCACCCACCTCAAGCAAAGGTTTCGCCGTCTGCATATTGACACCTCCATCGACTTCGATCAAGGTATTCAACCCTTTTGCCAGAATCATATCTTTCAGACGAGCTGTTTTATCTATCGAATGTTCAATAAACTTTTGCCCTCCATAACCCGGATTTACCGACATGAGCAATACCATATCCAAGTCCTGCAGAATATCTTCCAACAGAGAAATCGGCGTATGCGGATTCAATGTAACAGCCGCTTTCATCCCCGCCTCTTTGATCGCTGCCACCGTACGGTGCAGATGCGTACAAGCCTCATAATGCACATTCATCATATAAGCACCCGTAGCCGCCACTTCCGGAATGAACTTTTGCGGCTCCACGATCATCAGATGTACATCCATCGGTTTCCTGCAGATCGGTTTCAACGCTTCCAGAACCGGAAAACCAAACGATATATTAGGGACGAACACACCGTCCATTATGTCCAGATGCAACCAATCGGCATCACTCTCGTTTATCATTTCCACTTCCCGCTGCAGGTTCAGAAAATCAGCAGCTAACAGAGAAGGAGCTATTTTATGTTTCATACTCTTTTTGCTTTTCTGCAAGACGATGTCAGTTCATTACTAAACTACAGAGTTCCGTGCGTAAAGCGGGTTCTGAATGATAAACCCTCGCAAATTGAGTAAGGAAATCAAGTGTTTGCCGACGCGGCGTTGTTTTCCTTTCTTTCCGGTTTCTGTTTGTTTTATTTTCTATTTCATTCATACATTGAGTAGAAAGTCTCTTCATAGGCAACTCGTTTTTTTTCTTGTTTGATAATAAAACGGGCAGGCTATCTCCTTATTGTATGACAAGAAAATAAATTTTCAATCTTCAATTTTTATTATCAAGCCATCGACAGCTCGATACTGTTTTCTTCGGCCATGCGGCGCATATTCAGGATCGCGTAGCGCATACGTCCCAGAGCCGTATTGATGCTCACACCGGTAATATCGGCAATTTCTTTAAAGCTGAGATCTTGATAATAACGCATTTCCAATACTTCGCGCTGGCTGTCCGGAAGATGTTTCACCAGTTTTTTCACATCAGACAATACCTGACGACGTACGATATTATCCTCGATCGTACCGTCGCAAAGTTTGATATTATTGAAAAGATCCACTTCCACCTCATCGTTGGAAACCGTATTTTCACTACGTTCCTGACGGAAGTTATCGATAATCAGGTTATGGGCAATGCGGGTAATCCATGCTTTAAACTTACCGTTTTCGGTATAACGGCCTTGTTTAATAGTCATAATCACCTTGACAAAAGTCTCCTGAAAGATATCCTCTGTGAGATCTTTGTTACGAACTATAAAGTAAATGTAGGAGTGTATGCTACTTTTATAACGATTCAACAATACATCGAAAGCAGCATTATTACCTTCTGCATAAAGAACGACCAACTCTTCGTCAGTCATCATTCTTAAAGTCTTCATTACTTCTATATTTTTAGTTTTTTCTTGAGTAATGTTTATGCTATAGGCAACGATGTTTAAAATTGTTAGACAATAAAATTATTTATATTTACAAAGACAAAAGAACGAAAAGTATTTTAAACAGGCAAACATTTCCTTTATTTTTGAACAAAAAAGCCCCCTGACCGTACGTTTTATGTACGAACAGGGGGCTTTTAAGAACAAACTATGATTTTTAGAATTTATAGCCTAACGTAAGAGCAACCTTCGTTGTGTTTGTTTTTAATGTTGCGGGAATGGATTCTACCAGAACATTTCCATCGCTAATAAGATGCGGGAATGGATAAACTTCTTCTTTCTGCATCCGATATACACAAGCTAAATCCACATAAAAATTAGGAGTAAAGCGATATCCCAGGCCAACTGTATAATAGTTTACATGATGGTCTACCGTATAAGCAGTACGTGTTCCCGCAGGGCGTACTTCCACAATAGTTCCTGTTTCACTATATTTCATGTGTTCCTGAACTGGGCTATTTTGCCAAGCGCCTCCCACACGAATTGCAAATTGAGGAGTAACCTTATATTCTGCTCCGACTTTCAACATGCCACTGGAACGAAAGTCCTCTTTAATAACATTATTATCTCCTTCCTGATCATATCCGTCCCGATCCTGCAAACGCATCGATTTATAATTCGTCAATTCGTAATCAACACTAATAAGAGCGTTTTGTCCTAAAATGGCAGCAGCACTGAATATCCATTTATCTGGTGTACGAAGACGATATTCAGTATAAAAATCCGTTGGTGTTTCAGCATTCCGAGACATATCCGGATTGCTCGGATCTATCGGATTCTGTATACCTCCTGTATAATAATCATATACATAAGCGCGAGCCTCTGCACTGTAGTAATTCGTCATCTTATACCAGGTAGGAGAATTATAGGCAACTCCCAAACGTAAAAAGTCGGTCGGTCGAGCGATCAGACCTAAATTAAATGAATAGCCTGTTCCATTTAATGAAGAATAATTATTCCAATAAAGCTGATCTCTGAATTTATCTTTTTCTGCTTCCGCATTGAAATACCCAAAATCCTCATCATAAAGAGAAGTTGCGCTATAATCGATATCTGTCACAGATACAGTAGCACCGATAAAGAAACGGTTTGAAATATTCGTAGCAAACGAAAAATCATATTTATCTATAGCACCCTTCTCAGAGACGAACATATCAGCAGATTGCACCTCTAAAGGTTGCCATTCGTTTTCATCCCAATAACCAAAAGTAGAATGGAAAGTTCCCGGTTGGCTCTTATTATCTGTATCAATCAAACCTCCATTATAAGCCAAAGTAGGCAACCAATCTTGAGATAGATACGGATTATATGAATCTGTCGACCAAAGATCATTACCGGTCAGTCCTTTTTCGGTTGTAGGATCAATTCCCAGATTTGCATAACCAGCCAAATAATCAGAAATAGAATAACCTCCGGCTCCCCGGCCCATTCTGTATTGACGATTAAAATTTTTCACACGGTTATAAGAAAAACCGACGTTCCATCCGATCACACCTTCATCATTTCCAGTTGGGAAATAACCTACATAAGCTATATTATCAAAATTAAATCGGGTTTTCTTATCATCCATTCCGACCCCCAACCAATCCGTTTTTGTTTGGATAGAAGATAAACTAACCGTCGTTACGATTTCGGAACTTCTATATATGGCCAAACCAGCAGGATTGGTTCTCATAGCCGAGATATCACCACCCAATGCCCCAAAAGCTCCACCCATAGACAAATAACGAGCCGTTCCGTTCAAATCATATTGTGAAAACTTATAAGCATCCATTTCACCTTGTGCGAATATAGAGCCACTACCCAAAAGTAATGCTGATGCACATAAACAAATCACCTTCTTCATTGTCTCTCTTATTTCTAATATCTTAATAAAGCAAGGACACGACTCGCGTGTCCTTAATTATATGACTCTCTCAAAAATTATTTCTATCTGCTGCGTCCACCACCACTGGAACGGCTTCCTCCGCCGCTACTACCTCCTGATGAACGGGAGCCTCCTAATGAAGATGTTCCAAATGAACTCCGGCTGCCGCTACTACTTCTTGAAGGAGAAAAAGAGCTACTACTGCGTTGAGAACTTCCACTATAATTATTATAAGAACGGGAAGAACTGCTACTTCTTGCCGGTGCCGTATATTGGCGATTCGAAGAACGGGAAACATCCGAACCAACGGCACTTTCACGAGAAATCCGTGTACGTCCTCCTGTCACAGCCGACGAACGTGTTGTAGAAGATGTGCGTGCGGAAGTTCCTACACTTGTACGACTTCTTACCCCCGTATTTGTACGACCATTTACACCGGAACTTGTACGACTCCGAATTCCTTCCGACGAACGAACACGTCCCGTACTGCTACTATTTCGCAAAGAGGTTGCACTTCCACGGCTCACAGAAGTCCGACTACCGGCCGAAGCACGTGAAACTCTATTTCCGTTTGCACTTGCATACGAACGACGCCCCACGGAAGTTCGCGATCCTACGTAATTATGTCTATACGGTGAAACATAATGATGGTGATGATGCCCCCAAGAGCCACCCCAGTAGCCACCGCCCCAATAACCGGGTCCCCAGCCCCAGGACGGGCCCCAGTAGCCGGCGTAGAAGCCACCCCAACCCCAGCCGAAGCCGAAGGACGGGCCGTAGCCCCAATAGCGGGCCGGGCTGTAGATCCAAGGATCATACCAGCCGCCATACCAGCCGCCATACCAGCCGCTGTACCACGGATCATAGTAACCACCCCAACCATTGCCGATGTTCACATTGACACTTACATTAGTGTTGCCATCGGAATAATCCGTATCGTAACCATAGCCATAATATCCATCGCTCAGATACAGGTCGACCTGATCTGCTCCGGCAATGGTAATTTTACTCGGCGAATGGTAACGGATGATACGCTCGGTATATTCCGTATCCGAACGGCGCTCCTTTTTAGAATCGGAAGCAACCGCTTTTTCATTATCCATATCGTCGTTATATTCTGCCAGGACTTCACCGTCTGAATCTTCATCATACGGTTCTTCCACATCGACCGACGTATAACGGCGGTTATACTCGTCAATATCACGTTCTTCATCAGACACAGCGCTTTTTCTTTTGCTGGTACTGTAAGAAGACGCCATTATCGTACGTTCTACATTCTCTTTAGGCTGTATAACCTTCTCTTCTGTTTTTTCTTTTTTATCTTTTTTGCTGGAAGAGAAATACACATCATCAAAGAATTCCTCCTGGGCTGCGGCACTGAAGCCTACCAGAAGCATCACCATCAAAGATGTTAATTTCATGGGTTTCATATTCGTTTCTCCTCTACTTTATAATATTTCTACTCTTTTAGACTAAACACACAGGGGTTGGTTTAATTACACTTTTTGCCCCTTCAATAAAGACTATCCATTTTATCCACAAATATAGCTGTTTCCAAATAGCTTCCAAGCATTTATATATACTTTAACCATCCGGACAGCACCATTGTCCGATAATCCCTATTTATAGATAAGATGCTTTGGGAGAAAGAAACGCTGCACAGGATACAGAAAGGAATGGGTTCACCCGATAATTCATGAGGATAAGGCCTGTTTCTTTGCGATCCCGCGTCAAGCGCGGGAACAGGATAGTCCACTCCTGCCAAAAGGCGAATCGGGCTTTTTGAAATGTTAAATCATACAACAACCTCCCCTAAAAGAGCGATATTTGTATTTATCTATTATTCAACATTCTATACTATTGCGAGTTTCTTAAAAAATATTACCCGCAATAGTAATTTGAAATAGATGGGGTAGAAAACCAAATTTTATGCACTACTGTTTCGATTTAGACCAACGGGTATTTTGGAAAACCGTACTCTAAGTTTGCGTAAAGCAAGAAGCTGAGGTTAATTTATATCTTTGTTGTA
>ERZ791909.140-NODE-140-length-83826-cov-8.467823_pt1 | contig 83826 bp, 65 predicted proteins | sample MGYA00510143_ERZ791909 | MGnify/ENA primary metagenome ERZ791909 (study PRJEB30046, sample SAMN00792093) | human gut metagenome | study: EMG produced TPA metagenomics assembly of the A metagenome-wide association study of gut microbiota in type 2... | reverse complement strand
GTCTGCATGTTTCTCTATAAATCCAACTACATCACGAAGTGTATCATAAAAAATATCTTTTTCATTATGCTGTCTTCTGTCTCGGTATTTGCCTGAATAGCAGCAGTAGGAACATCTGAGGTTGCATTGTTGCGTCATCTCTATGGTGAACATTGTAATCTTACTGCCGTCTATATTTGTGGGTTGATTGAAATGCACAACAGGACAAGCCTTACTCTCTTTTTCTTCAGAATAAAGGCCTATCCTGTTGTTAGTCACATCATACCACAGGTGTTTTCCCGATGACGTAGTGAATTTATGCATACTTTTTAATCCGAATAACCGTAATCAGCATATTTAAAGGTACTGCCTGTATTGTATTTACATTCTGAACGACAATCACAAGAACCTAATTCCTTATCATCATCTGTCTCTACGGTACTTGGTTGATTATAGTGAGAAACTTCATCACTTGGCTGTACCTCTGTTGTAGAGTTGCCCAACAAGCCACTATTCTCAACATCATCAATCATCTTGTCGATTTTATCGCAAGTTGCCTGTACTTTCTCGTCCATCATCTCATTATAGGCCGTCAATGGGTCATCAGACTCATAAAGTACATGATAAAGTTCCTTCTGCGAATATGCATGGTCAAGACCATCTATCATATTATGAGCAACTTCTGAACAGAAACCAGCATTACGCAACTGTTCATAAGTAGGGAAAGGATGCTCTGCATCAAACCCTGAGTCAAAAGGACTGTTATGGGAAGCTCCCAACAAGTCTTCATTTGGATTAACCAATCCATCTGGTGAAGGCATCATGCCGTCATTTAAATCCATATCGTCCATAGCATTTATGTTTTTGATTGTTATTAACTATCCAATGGCATATTGTCTGCCATAGCATCTGAGCCATAATCAAACATGTTGTCCATTGGCATTACTTCTGAAATGACATCATTGTCAGAATAGTCTATATGCGACCACCCCTCATCTGTGTCATACATATGTAGAGAGTCATCTATTGTATCAAAACTATCACCATCGTAAGCATAAACAAAATCATCGTATGACAAATCATCTGTTATGCTCAACAAATGCCCATCCGAATAGTACGGAACATACCCTAACTCATCCACTTGCCAGATGTCCGTAAACTCATTGTGGAATGGGAACTCTTGCAGCGTATAGTCAGTGGCAAAGTTTGAGACCTCCATACTTTGTGTTTCGGCATTATACTGATAAGGCGCTGGTTCGTCAGTAGCCATCATAAAGAAGTTAGAGTCTTTCCATGAATGGGCGAACCTCTCAAAGTCATATTCCATGATAGAACCATTCCCTGGGTCTGTCAATACTACTGTTGAGTTCTCTGGATTGTTTGGATCTATATTGACACTTGTAACAATCAGTGCATGGTCTGCATTTGTCAGATTACGATAGAACTCATACTCTTCTGAGCCTGGTTCTGCCCATAGCTCATGTGAATCAACACCAACAATTACCCGATGTCCGTCCTTTAATTCATTGATAAGGTCATACACGGATTCACAATGTTGTGAGTGTGTCCCAACATTACAAGTCTCAAGCAGATTTCCAACATCGCTTGGTTTGGTACCACTTCCATGATACCATCCTTGCTCTGTTGCATATGCTGTCAATTCTTCCTTTGGAATCTGTATTCCATAATCACGCAATATCATTTCTTGGCAACGAATTGCGCAGATAGGGTCGTGACCTTGAAAGATATTAGTATCGAAATTGGTCTGAGTTACTTTTGGTCCGAATGTTAGCATAATCTTTCGTTTTTAGGTATAGAGGATGAATTTGTGGTACAAATATCATCACAAGATTATTTTTCTACAAATACGATAGAATCTGTTTTTCTGTCGTATTTTGTATAACCGGCTTCTTCTAATATTTGTACGGCATGGTCAGGAAGTTGCTTCCATAAACAAAAAGAAATTGATTGTTCTTCACCTATCAATTCATGTACCAATTCATCAGGTATTATCATATGAAGGAAAAGCTTTTTTACAAACGATTTAAAGAACATAGGCGTGGATTTGTTGTTCCACTCCTATGTTCCCATATTCATCGTCTTACAATTCTGAAACCATAACCAGAACAAGAAGAGCATTGGTACCTATATCCATTATAGATATAATATCCTCTGCCCGAGCATGTGGTGCATATTACTTTTACATGCTGTGAAGCCATGGCTGCAGACCTTCCAGCATTACCATACCTTGCATACCTAGAAGTTGAACCTGTCGTTGTACGCTGGGTGCTTTTTCTGATTACAGTAGTTGTCTTGCCAGATTTTAAAGCTTTTACAGCCTGCTTGCTAACAGTCTTACCTACCTTAGCCCATTGCGCATGAACAGGCTGAACAAGTGAGCAACCTAAAAACAAGGTTACTAATGTTAATTTTAACTTGATACTCATAACATGTTATTTTTTAGGGGTTAGTAACGTCTAAGAAACATGAGCGGTCATCATTTGACAGAATCTTTTCATTAATTTCAGAAGGCAGCTCTTCAATGTGTCCAAAGAATTTAACTTTAGTATTTGTGACTCCGTTATCATATTTATAAACAAATACGACTTTGTAATAAAACAAGTTGTCTGTTATATGAAGTTCCTTTTTTTGCGGTGTCTCTGTGACATCTTTTAATTTAAAATTATAAAGATTCGAGAATAGGACAGATGGAATAATCTCATCTTGCCTTACTGATTTAAATGAATCTAAATCAGAAAGTCTAATTGTTAATTCTTTTTCCACATCCAATCTCTTGCGAACATTAGTTGGAACATTGCTCAATGTTCCAATATCAAGTTTCTTGCTGAATTTTTGATACTTTCCATTACTTTTCTTGTAATAAGAGTCAATGACAACTGTTGTAAGGAGTTTGTTTACAACCTTTATCGTTAATGAGCATGCGTCAGGGTCTTTATAACCCCTACTACTTGCTTGTTGCAAGAGCGATGTCACATCTGTAACTAATTTGTAAAAATCATATTCTGCGTACTTATAAGCCGAAGTGATTTCATCTATTACCTCAGCAATAATTGACAATAATCTTTTCATTGTATATTATTTTAAATTGTTACACCAAATGTTTTATTCGTAATATTTTACTGGAATATACCCATCCTCATCAAGGGCCTTAAGTATATCAGGATTTAATTCGTCGCGATCTATTTCAACACCCTCGTCAGAAGTATCTTCATATTCTTCAATTTCTTCATCATTTAGCAAAGCAACAAAACGTTTGTACAATCGCTTGCCTTTCATTATTAAAATACCAACGGCTCTTTTGACTCGCTGAATTCCATTCCAGGCCTGATTAAACCACTCTATTGCTTTGTCTAAATACCTTGAGATTAATTCTGCTATACCATATCCAAGAAGACCTCCAAGCAGAGCAGCGCCAGCAGTAAATAAAATGTCCCACATAGTTAGAATTCATTTGATTGTATTGGATTCTTTTTAACAATAACCTCATCGTGAGAATTGAGTTCTTGTAATAAACCAGCAGGAACATCACGCTCGTCAACCTCGTATTCTTCAGTATGAGGAGTTTCCTTTTTAAAGTATTTTTCTTTAACCTTGTACCATAAGATGTAGCATACTTTACCAGCTCTCCTTACTGCAACGATTAAAGAACTAACTAATGCCACTACTCCTACTAAAAAATAGTAGAAGAACTTCAGCATAAATTTCCAAATTTGCGAAAAAATGTAGGCAGCCAAAGCAATAATACCCAAAGTGATAATAAAAGTTCCCATTTTGTTATAATATAATTTTATTTGTTTAACTCTTTTTTTATTTTATCAGATACTTCAGATGTTGAAACCTCTGATGTTTTGGATAGATTCGTATCCTGTAAATCATTAAGGTATTTAGTAACAACATTTTTTACGACATCTTTAGTAATTGAAGCATATCTACCAGAAGTCAATTGCGTACAAAACATCAATGTTAGTTTTCTAACGTCACCACCTGTGATGCTGATAGATTTCTCTTTGGATAGTTCTGAGGTAAGTTCTGCCAAATCTCTATATGATATTTCTTTTGGCACATTCTTGCCAAGATGAAGTTTCCAAATCTCAGTCAATTCTTCAACGCCAGGAGCAGGAACCTCAATATTCCACAGAATTCGTCTTACAAATGCACGATCATAACTTTTGAAAAAATTCGTTGTAAAAATCACTATTGCTGAACTGCGATCAAGAATATTTAGAAGATGCGATTTAATTAAGTTTGTCGTCTCAGAATTGGAACCACCAGCTTTTCGAGCACTCAACAAACCATCAGCTTCATCAAATAGTATAACACAGTTTTCTGCCACTGCTGTTTCAAACAATGCAGAAATGTTCTTTTCGGTATTGCCTTGAAGACTGTCCATAAGGGAAGAATAAGAAGCTTGGATTAACTTCATATCTAAAGCGGATGCAATTGCTTCTGCGGCAATACTCTTCCCTGTTCCTGGTATGCCCCAAAGATTAATACCTATGCACCCTTTCCCTTTCATGAAACGGTATAATTCCCAATCATTTATTATTTTCTCTTTATTTTTGCAGAAAGAAACTATATCTGATAGTTGTTCTTTCAGCGAATTTGAGAAAACAATCTGGTCGAGCGTCCATTCAGGATCAACTGGCAAAAAAGAAGCAACAGACTTACTTCTATTAGTACTGTTTTCTTGTTTTTGATTTTCAATGAATGAATATCCCATATTAATCAATACGTTTTAATTATACAATTCTTATCTAAAATTTTCTTAACAACATCCTCGGGACATAAACTCAATCTATATCTAGTAGATTGAATTTTTTCCTTCCGGATCTTCCCGTCATTGTAACTTCTATAAAAAACTGCATATATCGCATCTTCTGAAACCTGTTCAAGAACCAAAACGGTCTTTTTAATATCATCCGATGTTACAATCTGTTTTTCTGCTTTTTTTATACAATCAGTAATATACTCGGGATATGATTTTTTTCTGCAACTTTTGACCAACAAGGCTAAGATTGAACAACCTCCTATAATGGCCACGGTCCCAATTAACCAGTTATTAATATTTGTCATATTCAATAAATTAATATATTAGTATTATTTAATTCTTCTATAAGTTTTTCTATTCTATTGTATCTACAAAGAATATAGCCACCTATTTTATTTTTAAAAATTGACTTGACATTATAAATGTTCTTAACTTTTCTTGCGCTTATTTTATAATCAAAACCTTCTTTTGAAATTACAAAACATTGATTTTCCATATCATAAACATGTATATCAAACGTATTATATGCTTGATGTCTTATATACATAGATGCGGAATTGATATCAAATCTATCGGCGTTTCTTTCAATGAAAAGCTTAAATTTTCTTGCATATTCCGACAAATCTAAATAATCAGTTTCATCTTTTTTATATTCTATTGAATCTATATCTTGCAGCCGCTTTATAGAATCTGCAATAATCTTTACCTCTTGACCCTTTAGGAACTCCTTTAATTCGGATAAAGTTGAAATTTGATTGTCCGATAAACCTATAAGAGAGTTAGCGTATGAAAGCAATTCAATTTCAAGTGTCTGACATTTCTTTCTATCTAAAATAACAGATAGGCTTTCTATATATTCTAATTTTCTCTCAATATCATATAAAGTATCAGTTCTATATTCTTGTTTGGTTTCAACCTCTGATAAGTACAATTTACGTATATCGCTTGGGAAACGTAGTGCTTCTTTACTTGCAATATAAGTAGGCATCAAAGGAACTATATGATACATAGTCCAAAAATACTTATCTGCCACAAAGCCTATCAAACTTTCTAAATAAGGCACAAACTCTTCTATGGTAGTATTTGAAAAATCATCCGTCATTTCCTCTTTCATTTCTTTATTATAGTCATAAGAGAAAATGCGTATTGAATTTTCAATATCCCCATGAGGAATGTCTATTCTGTAAGGAAGTTCACTATCCTTTCCCATACCCCAAAGTTTCACTCTGAAATGCAACCAAGGGTCAAAATATGGTGTAACGACAAGTACAGGGATATTTTTCAAGTGCGTTTCCAACAAACCTATATCATCAAGGTCTATAGGATTTGGTTTGGAAACACCATGCTTTAAAGAACGACGATTCCATCCACCACCATAATATACAATTGGATGCGTTGATTGGGCATTCCAGTTATTGTTCATCTCTGCCTCCAATCGAAGGTCGATGTCATCATAAAACATTTCATTGAACCAGTCACAATTAGAAGGTGTAAAGATGCAATGCATATTTACAGACTGCGTAGTTCCATTAAACAAAGTGCCAAAAGACTCGCCTTTCATGATGAAAGGCAGAACATTAAGAGGCCAATTCTGGATAGTAAAACTATGCGCAAAGTTTTCCAACAAAGCATCATAATTGCTATTTATGTCCTCAACACGTTCTTTATGTACTTCCGCTTCAAGTTCTAACGCAAGCTTGGCTGATTCTGCTTGCAGCTTACGCATCCTTTCAAAGTCATGCTCAGCTGCCGCTTTTTGAAACTCACGCTGTTTCTTTTGAATTTCTGTATTCTTCTTGCTGTTGGCATAGTTATTGAAAAATTGCATTCCAATACTTGCCACCATCATTGTAATCGGATCTATCATTGTTATGCCTCCAAAGATTTGTGGGTTAAACATTGAAGTTCCTTAGACGCTTTTCCTGCCTCTATTGCAAGTTGCTTGATTTCCTCTTTTGTGAGCAAATGTGAAGGACAATCAGACTTCTCTAACAGGTCATTCATCGTTTTATATTCATTCAACATAAATGAACATAGCTCCTTGTTATCCTCATTTACCAGCGATTTCAATACATTTGGATTATTCTTCAGATAGTTAGGGAGTGTTGGTGTACGTCCTTGCGTCATCAGCATATAACTATCACGAGCACAACCTGAAACAATCGTAGAGATTAAAGTTATGTGGTCTTGAATAGCTTTCTTTCCTTCCACAGTGAACTTTTGCTGAGGTGCGAGATATTCCGTTGGACAAGGAATTGAAAACAATGGTCGTATCATTGGCTTTGCTTCGGATTGAGCCTCCCACATGGATGCCGTAAAATGAATGCTTCCACCTTGAAAGAAAGGAGATATAACCAAAGTTGGAATATTACTCATGATGGCATGTAAATTCAATATTGCAGAATTGTGAGCAACATCTTTGTCACACCATCTTCTATATACAAGATTTCCAAGTTGCATTTGAGTTTTATCCAACTCATTACAAATGTCATTGTAATCCAATGCTGCTTGCTTCGTATGCAATAGAACAACATTCAGAGGACAATCGCTGTTATATCCTAATGCTTTATAACTTTTAGCTGCAACCAGTAATTGAGATATTACTTTTTGCTTTATAGGCAAACATTTCATGAAATAGGTTCTTAACTCTTCTGTCTTATGCTGCAAAACAGTCTGTTCAAATCTTTCTTCGGCACGATACTTACGTGCAACTGCCATCTTTGCTCTCATATCGGCAACTTTCTGTGCTTCAAGTTCATCTTGAAACTCTTCTTTTGCCTTACGGAGTTCCAACTGGTGTTGCTGGGCAATATCGGCTTGTTTGTCTTGTTCCTTACGCCTATCATACCCAAACACAGATTGAAGTGTTGAGCTGATTAGCATATAAGGACTGAAACATGCTTGTTGATGTCCGTTCATATCTATAAATCGTTAAAATTAGTATTGTCTAAGTCTATGAGTTCATCATGATTCATAGTATCACTAAAATCTGTCTCCAAATGGTCTGATGTTATATCAGAAGAGTCTTCATCTAATCCTATATGGTCAGTCATTGATGAACTATCATCTTCTGTCCCCATTGCATCTGCTTCTAAAGAGTCTACTGCACAAGCGGCAACATCTAAATCCGCCCAATCACCAATATTCGAATAATCATTATCGTCCATTTGTGGAATCTCAAAATCTGTAGATGAAATATCTTCTGGAACAGTCAACTGCAAAGGTTCATAATTTGCAATTGTATCATCTATGGCATGGCAACTCGACATGATGTCTTGCAAAGAGTCATCTGCATGGATTGCCGATGCAATCTCATTCATTCCATCCTCCGTAAGATTTCCATCCAAATACGCAGCAAATTCCTCGATACTTACTGGTGGTACAAAATCTTTATGCATGACCTACCTCCTTTCTGAAAATTCGCTCGTACTGCTCTTTGGCGAGTTTATGCTTGTTATAATAGTTCTCCATTGACATACCCAATTCTTTTGCGGTTTCCTCATTGGTCTTCAGCTCTAAATATCGCAGACGTATTAACTCGCTGTAACGCTTGTTGGGCATCTGTTTGATAATTGTCAGAGCATCTTGACGATTGAGATTAGAAAAATCTATCTCTATAGAACCATAAATAGAATCCGTTCTATCACTCTCATCATCATTTTCTTTTAGATTGGAGTGAGAAATCTGCTCATGCTTAGGCATTTTCTCTTTTGTTTCAAACTGCTTGTAGCAATAAAACAAACATGCGGTCTTCAACCAACTTGTCAATGTACTTTCACCTCTGAAATTTTCCATCTGACATTTGCCTGTAGCCTTGCTTGGAGCAAGAACAACAATGTATATCTCGTCTATAAACTCCTTGCAATTTGCACAATCGGTATAGTAGTTGTCATAGATGGACTTAAACAGTGGATAGCATTGTTGGTAAAAGTATTTGCGTGTAACCATTTCGTCCTTGTTTATCAATGACTTGGCTATTTGCAAATCTTGTGTAAATATCTTTTTTACAATCATTGCTATATTTCTACATAATAAGGTACAGTAACCTTTTACTTCTGCTTATCTTCTACAACCTCACAATAAGCACTCGGTACGTATGCCGTCAAAACAGTCAGCAAGTTGTCCACAACAATGCCCACTCGCTGTTGTCCTTTATGACGTGCTACTATTCCCATAAAACCTTCAAACTCACCTTTTACCACTCGTACCAACTGACCTTTCTCGAACTTTTGGATTTCTCCAGAGACAATGATGACATCATCTTCCTCTGAAGCGCACGCTATTTTGAGACTTTCCATCTGATAGTCGGGAACAATCAATGGAGTTTTCTCTATTCTGCTGCCAATATGTGTATGGTGATAATAAAAACGAAGGAATGGGAGGTTTACGTTGTCGTAAACAAAAAGTTTGAGTTGTTCTTCTGTTCCGTGAGCGAAGAAGATGTTAGGTAAACGTGACTCAGTAACAACTTTGCGCTTACCATTTATAAGTTTAACCGTATCGATGGTAGGATAGAAAGCCGTAATGCCTTTGGCTGTCATATAGTCATATGCCTTTTTCTCTCTGCCATAAGTGGTACGTAAGGCATACCAATGAGGAACATCTTCCTCTTTTTGCGCTTTAGACTTTACAGCTATATGTGCATTTCTGGTGGACACCCCTGTTTGTGAACTCTCCGCAGATACAGTGCTTTGAGCTTTGGGGAGGGTGTTGGAGGTAAGTCCAACACAGGGAGGAGTTTCACCACCTCCTACGGTGTGTACATCTTTTAATGCACGTTCATCGACTTTCATATCGGTGTTAACTTATTCTAAGCAGAACCCAGTTAATAAATTGACACAAAAAAGCGTGGAATCGTCCTGTTGCCCATCCCACACATCGAGGCTCTTGCATTGCCTATTTTGGTTGAACAGACAACGTTAGAGCCCACGCCGATATGAAAATCATTACCGCAAAGAGACCTATATAATACATTTGACTGTGCCCAAAAGGGTACAATCTATGCTTACAAGGTCTCCACGGGATTTTGATATAATCACACCCGGGACATCTATCGTTGCTAAGTTCAAGACCAAAATATCGATATGGTTGCAAGATTTCGATGTGTCTTAAACAGAGCGTCAGATAAACGCCTTATATGTCTGGACTGCTTTTCCCACCCAACACCCGCTTTTGTATAGATATGTCAGATAAGTGACTTCACTACACTCAGCACGGCGTAGGCTGCCGACTCGATTATCTTGTAAGAACACGTCTAACTGTGACAAAAAACGGTCGAGCATATACAGTCCGAGTACAAAAGTACGGAAATTAATCGAGAAAACAGCAATAATGATTGAGAAAATCTATTATTTGACGTGAATTTAAGACTATTTAAGCCAATTCGCTTGAATATCTCGATTATTTTGTGTAAGAAAGCGCACCGTAGTATATGACAAACATTCTAAAATATGCAAACTGCGCTACAAATAGAAAGCAAAAAGCGCACAGAGTGATACAACCATTTGGTATTTCTTCTCTGTACGCTATTATATAATTAAGGTGTAATGCTTAACTGATACCTCTCGGCATCGTTCCATTCATCACGATAATCGTCGTTCGCCCCTGCTTTCCTGAAGTAGCTTGACATTCTTTGCGATTTCCTATCTTTTCAACAAGCCATCTTCTAAAAAGCAATGCTTGGTATGTATCCATTTGAAGTGCTATGTCGATAATCACTTCCATATCATAGACATGCGCAGAATATCCATTTTCAAGTTTGACGTATTGAGAATGCTGGAAATCTTTCAGCACACTTTGTTTCCAAATGCGCTTGATGGTATTCTTCACTGCTGTCCCTGTTACATTCAACAGTTCGGCAATCTCCCAAACAGTCATCCACACCTCACCATGATGTGGGGCGTAGATGACCATACCTTCTAGTATTGTTATCACTTGTCGTTTCATACTATGCCTTTTTTGTGTTCGTATTATCGCTGCAAATATTCCCGAATGTGAATTCCTCAATGTGATTGAGTTGTTGGGACAACTTTTCTACATCCTTGCTCAACTTTTCCTTGGTAATCTTGGCGTACACTTGCGTGGTCTTGATGTCTTTGTGACCAAGCATGGAACTTACTGTTTCTATTGGTACACCATTGGAGAGGCAAACCGAGGTTGCGAACGAGTGCCTTGAGCAATGCCAGGAAAGTGGCTTGGTGATACCGCATTTCTTTCCCAATCTTTTGAGCGAACGCAGACAACTTCTATAAGGTGGTACAGGAAAGACTCTGCCATCCTTGCACAATCCACGATATTTCTCCATTATCTGCTTGGGATAGTCAAGCAACTTGATGTCGGCTTCCGTTCCTGTCTTCTGTCGGTGGATAACAATCCACTCGCCATCGTCAAAAAATGTCTTGATGTTCTCTTCCTTCAAGTTGTACAGGTCAATGAATGCGAGACCTGTGAAACAGCAGAATAGATACAAGTCACGCACCAACCCCATATGTTTTCTGGTGATAGGAGTTTCCATCAACAGGTGAATTTCTTCTTTTGTCAGAATCTCCCTTGTTGTTTCCTCGTTCTTGTACTCGTATCGTCTGAAAGGGTCTTTGACGAGCCACTCGTTATCAATCGCCCGAAAAATCATGGCACGGAGATTACGGACAAACACCATTGCGGAATTTATCTTCAGTTGCTTGTCTATTCTAAGGAATGTCTCATAGTTCGTAATAAACGGCAGGGACAATTCTTTCAAGGCAATGTCCTTTACACGATAATGCGACTGCAAAAACTCGCCCACGTAAGCACAACCGATTCTATATTTTGTGAATGTGCTCAAAGATTTCATGCCAGCCTTGTATTGTTTTTCCATTTCATCCCTGCTTTGCTCATAGACTTTCATCAAGGTATGGCAGCGATACTCCAATCCAAGAAAGGCGTTCTTAACCTTATCGGCAGAGACAAAGTTGTCTCGATCTATTATCTCCTGATAATTCTTGCTGATACTCACACGCATTTTGTCCAGTTTGCGGTTCACCTCCAAGGCTTGCATACTTTTTCCAGTCATGCGTCCGCCCTTGGTGTCCCACAAATTTGGATTGGCAGTTGTCTTGCAACTGAACTGCGCCTGTGTTCCGTCCACTGTGATACGTCCCATAACTGGAACTGTACCATCTTTCTTTACTACCTGTCTTTTGAGGTAGAAGATAATTGAAAATGTACTCTTCATAACGTCATTCTTTTTTGCGTTCAAAATTAATACATGAAGAGTCTTTTCTTGCTACGCATTTCACGGCAGAACACGGCAAATTTGGTTCGTAACCAAAAATCTTACGTTACTCATCAGTAACTCACTATAAATCAGAGCGTTCAAATTCAATTCGTAACCTTCTTTATTCTTCCGAACCTCAACATTCCCCATTTGGAGTATAGGTTACGGATAGGTAACGTTCCTCTGTCTCATCTTGTCGTATTCCTGTCTTCGTCTGTCCTCGCCACTATTAACCAAAATGAGGAAAGTAACTGATAACCAGTAAACTTTCCTCATTCTTCTCTCAAACACTTTTTATATGTACTTTCGACTAAGCGAAACACTTCGTTTCATCCTGTGAAACGAACCGATACGTCACAATCCTGCTTCCGCCCCATCGGCAAGAAGTTTTGGTTTACTCGTAAACAAATCCAGTTACTTCTGCATAATGATTAGCAGAAAAACGTGATAGATAACCCCAAATCGTGAGGGATAGCGTGATGGATATTGTAAACTTTTCATCAACCTATCACGCTAAGCAAAAGAGATAACAGTCTTATTATCAGATATTTAAATCTTCAAGAAACTGAAAACGTGATGGATGTGATGGATAAAACAGACTTTTTCTTCTCACTTATTCATCCACCTGCTCATAATAATAAGAATAGTCTATGCCCTTCATGAAGGCTTGCAATGCTCCTGACTTTTCCATTCCAGAAGCTGTTCATATACCTTTCTCTTCATATCTTTACACTTTTAGACACATAAAAATGCCAGAACGATACACTTTTCGACACATGAAACCATGCTATCATTACACTTTCTGACACATAAAACCTGCGCAAAGATACACTTTTCGACACATAAAACCAAAATTTCGCTGTCTTTTCCGAGATTCATTAAGACTATTTAACCGAGGCAAGCAGTTTTTACAGAAAACAAAAATCCCATGTTTCTATTGCCTATAAGCAATAAGAACATGGGATTCTGCGGTATAGTCTAGATAACTTTTTCCTTATAAATCACTTTATTGGCTCCGCTTGTAATCTTCAGAGCCTCAGGATGTTCCTTAATAAAACTGTTGATGTGGCGAACTCGCTTCTCTTCCAAAATCTCATCGATGGCAATGAGGATACCGGTCTCCTCCACATCACCAAAACCATAGTTGATGGCGGTACCGAAAAGCTTCATCGTAGGACTCAGACTCATGTAGGCATTAACAAGAGGAGGAATATTATAACCCAACTTGCGAACTTCACGGTTCAGGATACGATAGTCTGCCTTGAAGTCATCTTCTGTAAAGATAGCAGCCAAATCACTCTCCGGAGTATCCAATTTCAGCGGTTTCATCGGGATTACGAGGTTCTCCTTGTCATCAAAATGCTTCTTGAGGAAATAGAGAATCATGTCGCGACCACGACGGATGTAAGACGGATACATCGTCATCTTGCCGAAGAAATATTTTACTTCCGGATAGAGAACCGTCAAAGCGCCCAAACCATCCCAGAGATTGTCAAGAGCAAAGATGCTCTTGGTGTTGGTACGCACATTCTGATATTCGAGCGAAACGAAGGAACGGCCCAACTCTACGGTATAAGGCATATACTCCTTGAGGAACTTGTCGGAGAAATGGAACATGTGGCTGGTTGCCAGCTTAGGCTGTCCCATCTCATCGAGCAGCCAGTCCTTACCCAGGAGATAACGGTAACCGCCGATAATCTCATCGGCTTCAGGATTCCAGACAATCAGCTGCTTGTAACAGTTGTCACCAAAGTCGAACTCATCAAGATCCATAGATTTGCCCGTTCCGCCTCCCGCTTCGCGGAAAGCGATTTCACGAAGTCGACCAATCTCTTTCAGCACATTAGGCGAATCATTTGCCGTAACGATGTAAATCTCGTTATGGCTCTTATTGGTCATTCTCAGTTGTTTGTCGGGTGTAAGCTCGCTCTTCAGGAGCTCACGGTCAATCGGTTGGATGATTTCTTCTTCCATATTACTCTTCTTATATGCTATGATTCTACGATTTCGTTAATATAAAACAATTCTTCCGGGTTTTGCAAACCATTAAAGTTCATAAACCCTGTCTTCAACATACTGCGCCCACTCTGTAGCCGACTTGCTCTTATCAAAAGTCTGCCAAGGAATCGGCTTGCCGATGGAGATGCGGAAATGCTTGCCCACATTCCTGTACATCTCGTCAACCAGGAACAGCATGGCGAGATTGAACGGCAGATACTTGTCGCTAAATCGGGCGATGCGGTAGAAACGCTCAGAGTTGCGCCCTCCGAAATGGATAGGCACCACATCGCGCTGATATTCTACACTCTTAGAGATAAACGTCTTCTTCCAAGGCAGGTCGTGGATGGTTCCATCCTTGCGCTTGCGGCTGTTCAAGCCTGCCGGAAACATCAGCATGTGGTTGTCACTCTGGAAGCCCGCCTCCACCATACGTGGGAAATCGCGACTCTGGCGACCCGTCTTGTTGATGCCGATACTTACAGGTTTCAAACCCGGCAAGTTGAGCAGAAGATCATTCACCAGATAGCGGAACTTGCCATCATAGTGCTTGCCGATGATGGAACCGAGACATACGCCGTCCTGTCCGCCCAGAGGATGATTGGAAACAAAGGTATAGAGTTTGCCGTCGTTCTTGTCAGGCAGGTTTTCCAAGCCTACGATTTCAACATCCATCTTCAGATAGCGCACACATTCGGTGAGCCATTCAGTACCTGAAAGGCCACGGCTTTCCCACAAGAACCTGTTCACCTCGTCCTCGTGAATAATCTTCTTGAGCCAGGAAACCAGGAAGCGCGGTACGAATTTCACCTTGCTTCCCATCTTGCTCTTCAGTATCTTGTCTATGTCTATCGTTTTCTCTATTGAATCACTCATGTTTGCTAAAACTTATATAAGTAAGTGCAAAAGTAACTCAACTTTTTCAAATACGTGCCATTTTTTCCAAAAAAATAGCAAAAAAGCGAAAATTTATTAGTTTTTTAAAACTATCACGACAAATCGAGCCCATTTTGCATGTATTTTTGCAAAAACATCACACTTGATGAGAACAAAAAGGCGATGCCCGAAACTGGAAGGTGAAGTTGACCAAAAACAACTTTTTCATTAAGTTTTATAAATTTTGTGGGAAAATGTAAGGCTATATGGAGATTTTTATGTACCTTTGAACCCAAATTTATACATTAATAAGTACGCACGCAATATTATAATGCGATAAGACAGCAAAAAGATATATGATAAAGACAGCAGAAACATATCACGTACCGGTGCTCCTCAAGGAGAGCGTTGACGGGTTGAACATACAGCCAGGAGGCATCTATGTAGACGTAACCTTCGGTGGTGGCGGACACTCTAAAGAGATTCTGTCGCGCCTGACGGAGGGAGCGCACCTGTACAGTTTCGACCAGGACGCCGATGCAGAGCGCAACGTGGTGGCAAACGAGAACTTCACCTTCGTATGCTCCAACTTCAGATTCCTGAAAAACTGGATGCGCTACTACGGGGTAGACGGACTCGACGGACTGTTAGCCGACCTGGGCGTATCGAGCCACCACTTCGATGACGAGACCCGCGGTTTCTCCTTCCGTTTCGACTCCCCACTCGACATGCGCATGAACAAGCGTGCTGGCAAGACTGCTGCCGACATCGTAAACGAATATGACGAAGGTGCCCTTGCCGACATCTTCTACCTATACGGTGAGCTGAAGAACTCGCGCCGCATCGCCTCGGCACTCGTCAAGGCAAGAGCCGAGAAGCCCATCCTCACCACCAAAGACTTCATGGCAGCCGTAGAGCCCCTCTTCAAGCGGGAACGCGAGAAGAAAGACATGGCAAAGCTCTTCCAGGCGCTGCGCATAGAAGTGAACCACGAAATGGACGCCCTGAAAGAGATGCTCCGCTCAGCCACGGAACTTCTGAAACCGGGAGGCCGACTCAGCGTCATCACCTATCACTCGCTGGAAGACAGAATCGTAAAGAACATGATGAAAGCGGGCAATGCAGAAGGCAAGATAGAGCAGGACTTCTTCGGAAGAATAGAAACCCCTTTCAAACTCGTGAACAACAAGGTTATCGTTCCCGATGCCGACGAGCAGGAAAGAAACCCTAGGAGCAGAAGCGCCAAACTAAGAATAGCAGAAAAGAAATGATAAACGATAAAGACATAAACATCAGTGAGAAGCCTATAGCCGAAGAAAAGGTACAGGCATCACAGGAACCGCCGAAGCAGGAAACTCCGCAGCAGGAGCCACAGCAGCAGGAGGCTCCACAGGCTTCGCTCAAGGAAGTGATTGCCAAGCAAGCCATAGAGGAAGAGGCTTCAGGATCATCGAGCTTTACGCTGCGAAAGATTCTGGGTGGAGACATTCTTACCGCACAAATCATACGCCGGCAGATATGGCTCGTTATCCTCATCGTGTTTTTTGTCATTATCTACATATCCAACCGATACAATATCCAGAACGATATCATTGAGTTGGACAAACTGCAGAAAGAACTGCAAGACACCAAATACAAAGCGCTGTCTACAAGCAGCCAGATAACAGAGAAGAGTCGTGAAAGTAATGTGCTCGACATGCTGAAAAACAACAAAGACAGCGTGCTGCACATCGCTACCCAACCTCCATACATCATAAACGTACCCGAAGAATGAGCAGCAAATTTGATCATAAGAAAGTAATGCCCCGCTACAGCGCCATCGCCATCATCATGACGATTTTCGCCATAGCCGTAGTGGGTAAAGCGCTCTACATCATGACCGCCAAGCATGATTACTGGATGAAGGTGGCAGAACGGCAGAAGAAGGATTCCGTGACCGTAAAGCCAAACCGAGGCAACATCTTGAGCTGCACAGGACAGCTGATGGCAAGTTCGCTGCCGGAGTTTAAGGTTTTCATGGACTTCAAGGCGCTGAAAGATGCAGAAAACGACTCGCTGTGGGATGCCAAGCAAGACTCCATCTGTCTTTGCCTGCACCAGATATTTCCGAATCTGAGCGAGTCTGATTTCAAGAAGCACCTCACCGAAGGTCGCGCCAAGATGAGCCGTCACTGGCCGGTTTATCCGAAGCGTGTAGACTATAACACCTTCACCGAGATAAAGGACATCCCTGTATTCCGCCTGAAACCCTACCAGAGCGGTTTCCACTGGGAAGAATATAATGCCCGAACCAGAACTTACGGTTCGCTGGCAGGCCGTACCATCGGAGCCATGTATGGTGCCAAGGATACCGCCCGCTTCGGTCTGGAGCTGAGTTACGACTCCATTCTGCGAGGCACCAACGGTATCGTGCATCGCCGCAAGGTGCGCAACAAGTTCCTCGACATTACCGATACCCCTCCTATTGACGGAGCCGATATCATGACCACCATCGATGTGAGCATACAAGACCTTGCCGAACGCTCACTCATCGACGAGCTGAAGGAAATCAACGCCAATGTGGGTGTAGCCATCGTGATGGATGTACCTACGGGCGACATCAAGGCCATCGTAAACATGGAGAAATGTTTCGACGGCGAATACAGAGAAATCCACAACCATGCCGTGAGCGACCTTCTGGAGCCGGGTTCGGTGTTCAAGCCAGCCTCTATCCTCGTAGCGCTGGACGACGGAGTGGTAGACACCACCTATCATGTAGAAACCGGTGGCGGTATATGGCCGATGTACGGCAGAGAAATGAAAGACCACAACTGGCGAAAAGGCGGATACGGAATGCTGACCCTCGCACAGACCCTGTGGTACAGTTCGAACATCGGTGTGAGCCGCATCATAGACGACCACTACCGCAACAACCCGGAGAAATTCGTAAAGGGTATCTACCGTACCGGTCTGCACGACGACCTGAAGATTCCGCTGGTGGGAGCAACGCCAGCCAGAATCCGCATGCCGCACAGAAACAAGAACGGACAATATGACAACTGGGCAAAGACCAGTTTGCCATGGATGAGTATCGGATATGAAACCCAGATACCGCCTATCTCTACCCTCACCTTCTACAACACCATCGCCAACAACGGCAAGATGATGCGACCAAGATTCGTGAGCAAGGTAATGAAGAACGGAGAAACCATCATGGAATTTCCTCCTGAAGTGATGCGCCAGCAGATAGCCAAGGAGAAGAGCATCAAGGAACTGCAAACCATCCTGGAACAGGTGGTAAGCGTGGGACTGGGAAAGAAAGCCGGTTCGCCTAACTTCAAAGTGGCAGGAAAGACCGGTACAGCCCAGATTTCAAAAGGTGCCGGTGGATATAAGAGTGGCGGAACCAGCTATCTCATCAGTTTCGCAGGCTACTTCCCTGCCGATGCGCCACGCTACAGCTGTATCGTCTGCATACAGAAATCCGGTTTGCCTGCTTCGGGCGGTACGATGTGCGGTAAGGTGTTCCATGAGATTTCAGAAGGCATCATGGCGCAGAGTCTGAAAGTTGACGTAAAGGACGCCCGCGACTCAGCATCCGTCTTCGTTCCTGACGTAAAGGCAGGCAATATCCTTGCTGCCAACTATGTGCTCAGCCACCTCGGCATCAAGACCAATGCCAACTGGAGTGGCAGCTATGCCGACGGCAACCCTATCTGGGGCAAGGCAGAGCGCGTGGGTAACCACAGCATCAAGCTCATCAGGGAGAAGCAATACGGCAAGACGATCGTACCCGACGTTACCGGAATGGGAGCCCGAGACGCTATCTACAATATGGAGAGCCGGGGCATCAAGACCCAGATTACAGGTAGAGGAAAGGTAGTAAAGCAGAGTCTGGTGCCGGGAACGGTCATCAAGAAAGGTGTCGTATGCAGCATTGTGCTCGAATAAAACTCAGAAACAGTTATCTGAAACCCTATATATAATAAGGTGTAGATAAAGAAATATATAGAATATAAAACAGAAACAGGATATGAAGTTACAAGAATTACTCAAAAACATCGAGCCGGTTCAGATAATCGGCGATGCTGATGTAGAGGTTACGGGAGTAAACATCGACTCTCGCAAGATTAAGGAAGGTCATCTCTTCGTTGCCATGAAGGGAACGCAGGTTGACGGTCACAAGTTTATTCCAAAGGCATTGGAACTGGGCGCAAAGTCGGTTTTGTGCGAAGACATGCCTGAAGAGAAAGTTGAGGGCGTAACTTACATTCAGGTCGCTTCGACCGAGGATGCTGTCGGCAAGGTAGCAACCCTCTTCTACGGCGACCCTTCAAGAAAGCTCAAACTGGTAGGCGTAACAGGTACCAATGGTAAGACCACCATTGCCACCTTATTATATAATATGTTCCGCAAGTTCGGCCATAAGTGTGGCTTGCTCTCTACCGTCTGCAACTACATTGAGGACGAGGCTATCCCTGCCGACCATACCACCCCAGACCCTATCGAGCTGAACATGCTTCTGGGCAAGATGGTAGAGGCTGGTTGCGAGTATGCCTTCATGGAGTGCTCTTCTCACGCCATCGCACAGAAGCGTATCGGAGGACTACAGTTTGCCGGAGGCTTGTTCACCAACCTGACCCGCGACCACCTCGATTACCACAAGACATTCGAGAACTACCGTAACGCCAAGAAGGCATTCTTCGACGGACTGCCTAAGACTGCCTTTGCCATTACCAATGCCGACGACAAGAACGGCATGATCATGGTACAGAACACCAAGGCTACCGTGAAAACCTACTCTACCCGCAGCATGGCAGACTTCAGAGCCAGAATCCTGGAGTGTCACTTCGGCGGCATGTATCTGGAGATTGACGGCAGAGAAGTGGGCGTACAGTTCATCGGTAAGTTCAACGTGAGCAACCTGCTCGCCGTATATGGTGCAGCCATTATGCTCGGCAAGAAGCCAGAGGATGTACTCGTAGTGATGAGTACCCTTCACAGCGTAAGCGGAAGACTGGAACCAATCCAGTCGCCAGAAGGTTATACCGCCATTGTTGACTATGCCCATACACCAGATGCACTGGAGAACGTATTGAACGCCATCCACGAAGTGCTCGAAGGCAAGGGCGGAGAAGTCATCACCGTTTGCGGTGCCGGTGGCAACCGTGACAAGGGCAAGCGCCCATTGATGGCACAGGAGGCTGTAAAGCAGAGCGATAAGGTAATCATCACCAGCGACAACCCACGTTTCGAAGAGCCACAGGACATCATCAACGATATGCTTGCCGGACTCAATGTCCAGCAGATGAAGAAGGTAATCAGCATCGTAGACCGCAAGGAAGCCATCCGCACAGCCTGCATGCTGGCAAAGAAGGGCGACGTGATTCTCGTAGCCGGTAAGGGACACGAAGATTACCAGGAGATCAAGGGCGTAAAGCACCACTTTGACGATAAGGAGGTGATTCGCGACATCTTCGGAATTTCACAGAAGTAAAATCAATTAAGAAAAGAAAGAAAAATGTTATACTATCTCTTTAGATTTCTGGAGCAGTGGGGCATCACAGGTTCTCACATGTGGGGCTACATCTCATTCCGTGCCCTGCTTGCGCTGATTTTATCATTGGTAATCTCTGCCTGGTTCGGCGAGAAATTCATCAAGTATCTCAAGAGCAAGCAAATTACAGAGACACAGCGCGATGCCAGCATCGACCCGTTCGGTGTCAAGAAGATTGGCGTTCCTTCTATGGGTGGTGTCATCATCATCCTGGCTATCCTCGTACCGGTACTGTTACTCGGACGTTTGCGCAACATCTATCTGATCCTGATGATCATCACCACCGTATGGCTCGGCTTTCTCGGTGGAATGGACGACTTCATCAAGATATTCAAGCGCGACAAGGAGGGATTGAAGGGCAAATATAAGATTATAGGACAGATTGGCATCGGCCTGATCGTGGGACTGGTACTCTGGTCTTCACCTGATGTAAAGATGAACGAGAACCTCGCCATCGAACAACAGGGACAGGAAACGGTGGTAAAGCATCGTACGGAAGCAAGAAAATCGCTGAAGACCACCATCCCATTCGTCAAGGGACACAACCTCGACTATTCCAGCATCACCAGTTTCTGCGGTAAGTACAAGGTAGCAGCAGGCTGGATTCTCTTCGTCATCATGACCATCTTCGTAGTAACAGCCGTATCAAACGGTGCCAACCTCAACGATGGTATGGACGGAATGTGTGCCGGAAACTCCGCCATCATAGGTGTGGCGCTAGGCATACTTGCATATGTGTCGTCGCACATCGAGTTTGCCGCCTACCTCAATATCATGTATATTCCTGGTTCTGAGGAACTGGTAGTATTCTTCTGTGCTTTCATCGGAGCCCTCATCGGTTTCCTCTGGTACAATGCCTACCCTGCCCAGGTATTCATGGGCGATACGGGTTCGCTGACCATCGGCGGTATCATCGCAGTAGGTGCCATCATCATCCACAAGGAGCTGATGCTGCCTATCCTCTGCGGTATTTTCTTCGTAGAAAGCCTCAGCGTGATGATGCAGGTTTACTATTACAAGATAGGAAAGCGGAGAGGTGTGAAGCAGCGTATCTTCAAGCGCACACCTATCCACGACAACTTCCGCACACAGGACAGTCAGCTGGATCCTGACTGCAAGTATCTGTGGAAGAAACCTCGCAACTGCTTCCATGAATCAAAGATTACCATCCGTTTCTGGATTGTAACCATCATTCTGGCAGCATTGACCATCATCACATTGAAGATCAGATAAAATACAGGCTCTTATCAGCCCGACAAGTATAGAGAATAAGACAATGAGCAAAATTGTAATTTTAGGAGCTGGCGAAAGTGGCGCAGGTGCAGCCGTGCTGGCAAAGAAAGAGGGATTCGAGGTCTTTGTTTCAGACATGTCAAAGATCAAGGATAACTACAAGAAGTTGATGGATGACCACAACATCGAATGGGAAGAAGGTCACCATACAGAAGAAAAGATTTTAGATGCAGATGAAGTCATCAAGAGTCCGGGTATTCCTAAGGAAGCACCTATGATACAGAAACTGATGGCTAAGGGTACACCTATCATCAGCGAAATAGAATTTGCGGGCAGATATACTGACGCCAAGATGATCTGTATCACGGGAAGTAACGGTAAGACAACCACTACCTCGCTGATTTACCACATCATCAAGTCGGCTGGCTATGATGTAGGTCTGGCAGGCAACATCGGAAAGAGTCTGGCCCTTCAGGTGGCTGAAACTCCTCATAAGTACTACGTCATCGAGCTGAGCAGTTTCCAGCTCGACAATATGTATGAGTTCCGTGCCAATGTGGCCATCCTGCTCAACATCACTCCAGACCATCTGGACCGTTATGAGTTTAAGATGCAGAACTATACCGATGCCAAGATGCGCATCACCCAGAACCAGACAGAAGAAGACAGTTTCATCTTCTGGAACGATGATCCTATCGTTACAAAGGAGCTGGCTAAGTACAACCTCAAGTCACATCTCTGCCCATTCTCTGAGTTCAAGGAGGAGGGTTGCGTTGGCTTTATCGAAGACGGCAAATACAAACTCAACTTTCCTTCAGACTTTGAAATGCCACAGGCAGACATGAGTCTACGCGGCAAGCACAACATCTATAACAGTCTGGCTGCAGGTCTGGCATGCAACATCGTAGGCATCGACCACGAGACCCTGCACAAAGGCTTGAGCGACTTCCCTGGTGTAGAGCACCGTCTGGAGAAAGTGGGCAAGTTCCAGGGTGTTTACTATGTGAACGATTCAAAGGCTACCAACGTAGATGCCTGCTGGTATGCGCTGGAGAGTATGACCACCCCTACCATCCTCATCATCGGCGGTAAGGATAAGGGAAATGACTATAACCAGATCAAGGACCTGGTAAAGGAGAAATGTGCAGGTATCGTATATCTCGGAGCCGACAACCAGAAGTTGCACGACAACTTTGACGCACTCGGCATCCCTGTACGCGACACTCACAGCATGAAGGATTGCGTGGCAGCCTGCCAGGAATTGGCAAAGCCGGGCGATACCGTACTCCTCAGTCCATGCTGCGCAAGTTTCGACCTCTTCAAGAACATGGAAGATAGAGGCGAGCAGTTTAAGGCGCTGGCAAGAGCTATCGGAGAATAACAGTTTTCAAAAAATAGAACAGATAGAACTATAAAGAAATGAATAACAAGAGCATTGGTAATATTTTCAAGGGAGACAAGGTGATCTGGATGGTCTTCTTCTTTCTCTGTATGATAAGCATCGTGGAGGTATATTCTGCCTCCAGCTCCTTGTCGTACAAGACAGGAAACTACATGGCACCTGTCATCCGCCACATCTTGCTCTTGGGAGGCGGTCTGTTCACCATGATTTGCATGCTCAAGGTGAAATGCAAGTACTTCAAGATTGTTACCCCCGTCGTGATGGGCATCTCATTACTGTTGCTCGTCCTGGTCTTGGCTACCGGTCAATCTACCAACGGAGCCTCCCGATGGTTCTCTCTGATGGGCATACAGTTCCAGCCTTCTGAGATAGCGAAGGGAGCGGTAGTACTGGCTGTTGCTCAGATTCTTAGTGCTATGCAAACAACTCAGGGAGCCAACAGGAAGGCATTCAAGTTCATACTTGTAGCAACCGCTCCTTTTGTAATTCTCATCGGACTGGAAAACTTATCCACAGCCATGCTCCTCAGTATCACAATCTTAGCCATGATGCTCATCGGACGAGTGCCGATGAACCAGATTGGCAAGCTGGTGGGACTGTGCATGATTGTAATCGTCACAGCCTTTGCAGGTATCATGATAGTAGGACAGGACAAGGGCGAAGAGGGCAATAAACCGGAAAATACGCTGACCGAGAAGGTTGAGCAGGAACAGAACAAGCCTAACATGGCAGAAAAGATGTTCCATAGAGCCGACACCTGGAAAGCCCGTATTGACAAGTTTATGAACTCCAAACCTGTAGCCCCACAGGATGTCGATCTCGACAAAGATGCCCAAGTGGCACATGCCAACATCGCCATCGCCTCTTCCAACATCGTAGGCAAAGGACCTGGAAACTCAGTAGAAAGAGACTTCCTCTCACAGGCGTTCTCAGACTTCATCTATGCCATCATCATCGAAGAGATGGGTATATGGGGAGCCGCACTGGTTGCATTCCTCTACATCATCCTCCTGTTCAGAGCTGGCAGAATAGCCAACCGGTGTGAGAACAATTTTCCAGCCTTTCTCTGTATGGGACTCGCCATCATGCTGGTTACTCAGGCACTCTTCAACATGGCAGTAGCAGTAGGTTTGGCTCCTGTTACAGGACAGCCACTACCACTCATCAGTAGAGGTGGTACATCTACCATCATCAACTGTCTGTACATGGGCATCATCCTGAGTATCAGTAGAACAGCCAAGAAGAAAGAGATACCTCAAAATGAGCTCGACGACAGCAAAATGGTGGCTGCCTGACAAGAGTTTTATAAATTAAGGTGAAAAAATGCCGTTAAATCGATATTTTTTTATACCTTTGCGTTATAAACATGAACGGATATGAATAAAGAATTAAGAATTATCATAAGCGGAGGCGGCACAGGTGGTCACATCTTCCCTGCCGTATCCATTGCAAATGCCATCAAGGCAAAGCGCCCTGATGCTAAGATTTTGTTTGTAGGTGCACTCGGCAGAATGGAAATGCAGCGTGTACCTGCTGCGGGTTATGAGATCAAGGGCTTGCCTATCTGCGGCTTTGACAGAAAGCATCTGCTCAAGAACATCGCCGTACTCTTCAAGATATGGAAGAGCCAGCACATGGCAAAGAGCATCATCAAAAACTTCAAGCCTATGGCGGCTGTGGGTGTAGGTGGCTATGCTAGCGGTCCGACTCTCAATGTTTGTGCCAGCAAAGGAATACCTTGCCTCATCCAGGAGCAGAATTCATACGCTGGTGTAACCAATAAACTCTTGGCCAAGAAGGCTGAAAAAATCTGTGTGGCTTACGAAGGAATGGAGCGTTTCTTCCCTGCAGACAAGATTATCATGACCGGTAATCCTGTTCGCCAGAATGTATTGGAAACTACCATCACCCAGGAAGAAGCACGCAAGCAGTTCGGTCTCGACCCTGAAAAGAAGACCATCTTGCTCGTAGGTGGCAGCCTTGGCGCAAGAACCATCAACGAGAGTGTGCTCCAGCACCTCGACCTGGTGAAAGAAAGCGGCGTACAGTTTATCTGGCAAACAGGTAAATACTATAATGCTGCCATCATGGAGCAACTGAAAGGTCAGGAGCTGCCAATGCTCAAGGTTACTGATTTCATCAGCGACATGGGTGCAGCTTACAAGGCAGCCGACCTGGTTATCAGCCGCGCTGGTGCCAGCAGTATCAGCGAGTTCTGCCTCATCGGCAAACCGGTCATCCTGGTTCCAAGCCCTAATGTAGCAGAAGACCACCAGACCAAGAACGCCATGGCATTAGTCAACAAAGATGCTGCCATCTACGTAAAGGATGCCGATGCACCAGAGGTATTGCTCAAGAAAGCAGTTGACACGGTAAAAGACGAGGCTAAGCTTGCTTCGCTCTGTGAGAATATCAAGAAATTAGGATTAAAGAACTCTGCCGACGTCATCGCCGACGAAGTAATCAAATTAGCAACAAAGTAATGGAAATAAAAGATATTAAAGCAGTTTATTTTGTAGGAGCGGGCGGCATCGGAATGAGCGCCATCGCCAGATACTTCCTCAGCAAGAAGTTGGTTGTAGCCGGATATGACAAGACTCCATCCAATCTAACTCATGAGTTGGAGAAAGAGGGAATGCTTATCCACTATGAGGAGAATGTTGACCTCATACCAGAAGCCTGCAAGGACGCCAAGACAACATTGGTAGTCTACACACCGGCAATTCCTGCTGAACACAAGGAACTGGTTTTCTTCCATGAGAATGGCTTCACCATCGAGAAACGAGCTCAGGTTCTGGGTACATTAACCCGTACACATAAGGGACTGTGCGTAGCGGGTACACACGGAAAGACATCAACATCTACCATGTGTGCTCACATCATGCACCAAAGCCATATTGACTGTAATGCCTTCCTGGGAGGTATCTCAAAGAACTATGGCACCAACTATATCCTCTCCGACAAGAGCGACTATGTTGTCATTGAAGCAGATGAGTTTGACCGCAGTTTCCACTGGTTGCGCCCATGGATGAGTGTCATCACGGCTACAGACCCAGACCATCTCGACATCTACGGCACCAAGGAGGCTTATCTGGAGAGTTTCCGTCACTATACTGAACTGATCCAACCGGGCGGTGCACTCATCATCCACAAAGGTCTGGAGATGAAGCAACACGTACAAGACGGTGTCAAGATATACGAATACAGCCAGGACGAGGGCGACTTCCACGCTGCGAACATCAAGATAGAGAATGGAGGTATCACCTTTGATTTCATCTCTCCTATCGAGAACGTAACGGGCGTAGAACTCGGACAGCCTGTGCCTATCAACATCACAAATGGTGTGGCAGCAATGGCAATGGCACAGTTGAATGGTTGTACAGCCGATGAACTCCGTAACGGCATGAAGACCTACGGAGGAGTTGACCGCCGTTTCGACTTTAAGATCAAGAATAACAAACTGGTATTCCTGTCTGATTATGCTCATCATCCAAAGGAGATATATCAGAGTGCGAAGAGTATCAGAGAGTTATACAAGGACCGTAAGATAACAGCCATCTTCCAGCCTCACTTGTATACTAGAACCCGCGATTTCTATAAAGATTTCGCCAACAGTTTGAGTCTCTTGGACGAGGTTATCCTCTGCGACATCTATCCAGCTCGCGAGCAGCCTATTCCAGGAGTAACCTCCAAGCTTATCTATGACAATCTGAAACCAGGTGTAGAAAAGAGCATGATTCACAAAGAAGACGTTCTTGACCTGGTAAAGAATCGAGACTTCGATGTTCTAGTTATCTTAGGAGCTGGCGATTTGGACAACTATGTTCCACAAATTACCAAAATACTTGAAGAGAAATAAATGCATATCAATTGGAAGAAAACCATCATCATCGCACTGGATTTAGTACTCGGTACTTATCTGGTATTCGCTTTCACCAGGTTTAACAAACCTGATGAAACGAAGTTGGTATGCACCAAGGTGAACATCAACATTCAAGATGAGATGACGAATGGCTTTCTGAATGCGAAGGAAATCAAGAAACGACTGGAAGCCAGGAAACTCTATCCGCTGGGGGAACCGCTCAAAGAGGTGAACGCCCGCATGATAGAAGAAACCTTGAAGACCAGTCCTTTCGTCAAGACGGCAGAATGTTCAAAGACTCAGGATGGTCTTGTTGACATCTACCTCACCCAACGCATGCCAATCGTCAGAATCAAAAACATCAGCAACGAGGACTATTATATTGATGACCACAATCAGATCATGCCCAACACGAACTATACATGCGACATTATCATCGCAACGGGCTACATCAACAAGTGGTATGCTAAAAAATACATCTCATTACTAAGCAAAGCGCTGATGACGAATGAACTCTGGCGAAACCAGATAGAACAGATCAATGTCCTGCCTGATAGAGGAATAGAACTGGTACCGCGAGTAGGCAACCACATTATATATATAGGTAACCTGCCAGAGACCAACCTCATCGACAAACGAGAGCAAGCCATCAACGATTTCGTCAACAAGAAGATGAATCGATTAGAGAAATTCTATAAGTATGGACTCTCACAAGCTGGCTGGAACAAGTATTCGTATATCAATATCGAATTCGACAACCAGATCATATGTAAAAAGCATCAAAATAGCTAATTAGAAAATAGAAACAGATTAAGATAACATATAAGAACTATGCCAAAGGAATTTATTGTAGCTATCGAACTTGGCTCATCTAAGATGACAGGTATAGCAGGTCAGAAGAATTTGGACGGCAGCATCACCGTACTTGCCACCGTAGAGGAAGATTCATCTTCTTGCATCAGAAAGGGTGTGATCTATAACATTGACAAAACCTGCCAATGCTTGACCAACATCATCAAGAAGTTGAAGAATATACTGAAACAGGATATTACCCAGGTCTATGTAGGCGTGGGCGGTCGCTCTATACGCAGTATCAAGAACGTCATTGTCAAGGATCTCCCAGGTAACACCATCATCTCACAAGAGATGATCAATGAACTGATGGATATCAACCGCAACATGACCTATCCGGACCAGGAAATCCTGGATGCTGCAACTCAGGAATACAAGATAGACAACCAATACCAGATAGACCCTGTAGGAATACAGTGTAACCATCTGGAAGGTATCTTCCTGAATATACTTTGGCGCAAGAACTTCTATAACAATATCAATACCTGTTTTGAAAATGCCAACATTCCTATTGCAGAAATGTACCTGGCTCCTTTAGCTATGGCTGACAGCGTTTTGACAGACTCAGAAAAGCGTGCAGGCTGTATGCTTGTTGACTTGGGTGCCGATACGACAACCGTTTCTGTATATTATAAAGGTATACTTCGTCATCTCTCTGTCATCCCATTGGGCGGCGGCAACGTGACCAAAGACTTAACTTGTCTTCAGATTGAAGAGCCTGATGCTGAAAAGATGAAACTCAAGTATGCCAAGGCTTATACCGATATCAACAATATCGACCCAACCCTGAACTACCCAATCGACAAGGATAGAGTGGTTGAAAGCAAGAAGTTCATCGAAATCGTAGAAGCACGCGTAGAGGAAATCGTAGAAAACGCATGGTTCCAGATTCCTGTGGAATTCTCAGATAAGCTGTTGGGTGGTATCATCCTTACAGGTGGCGGCAGCAACATGCCTGAAATCGATAAGGTTTTCAAGACACATACCCACATCGACAAAGTACGCATTGCCAAGTTTGTTTCTCAAACAGTCAACTCAAAGGATCCTAAGATTACCAATCACGATGGTACAATGAACACCGTATTGGGACTCCTGGCAAAGGGAGACATGAACTGTGCAGGTGACGAAATCGGCACTGATCTCTTCAGCAATTCTGCAGAAAAGCCAGTAGCAGCCGAGCAGCACAAGGCTCCAAGAAACCCTAACGAGACTGCCGGCAAGGGCGTTGTTCTTACTGCGGCAGAAAAAGCGGCTGCTGACGAGGCTGCCCGCAAGCAAAAAGAACTGGAAGAAGCTGAGGCAAGACTTCTGGCAGAAAAAGAAGCCGAAGAAGAAGAAAAGAGACGCAAAGAAAACAGTCTCATCCATAAAATGATGAGAGGTTTCAAGAAGTTTGTGAAAGATACCATTTCTGAAGAAGAATAAGATGCCAAAGACCAGGCTATCAGAAAACAGATTTCACAACAGGTTAAATAAAAAATCAGATAGATAAACCCTATAAAGATTATACGACTATGCTAGATAATGGAAACGCTCCTCATATTCTTGACTTTGGGGAACCTGAAAAAGAAAATAGCATCATCAAGGTGATTGGTGTTGGTGGTGGCGGTGGAAATGCCGTCAACCACATGTACCGCGAAGGTATACACGATGTAACATTCGTACTCTGCAACACAGACAACCAGGCACTTAACGACTCACCTGTGCCTGTACACCTGCAGCTAGGTAAGGAAGGTCTGGGTGCAGGAAACAAACCTGCCAAGGCACGCCAGGCTGCCGAAGAGACTCTTGAAGATATCAAGAACATGCTCAACGATGGAACAAAAATGGCATTCATCACAGCGGGTATGGGTGGCGGTACCGGTACAGGTGCAGCACCTGTCATCGCCAGAGTAAGTAAGGAGTTAGGTATTCTTACCGTTGGTATCGTAACCATCCCATTCCGTTTTGAAGGTCCTAAGAAGATTGACCAGGCATTGGATGGTGTAGAGGAAATGTCGAAGCATGTAGATGCCTTACTGGTAATCAACAATGAACGTCTTCGCCAGATTTATCCAGACCTTGCCGTTCTCGATGCCTTCGGCAAAGCTGACGACACCTTGAGTGTAGCTGCCAAGAGTATCGCTGAAATCATTACCGTACATGGTCTCATCAACCTCGACTTCAATGATGTGAAGACCGTACTGAAAGATGGCGGTGTGGCTATCATGAGTACAGGTTACGGTGAGGGAGAAGGAAGAGTAAAGAAAGCGATAGAAGATGCCTTGAACTCACCACTCCTTAACGATAATGACGTATTCAACTCTAAGAAGATTCTGCTCAGCATCGCATTTGCAAGCGAGAAGAAAGATAATCCTGGCTTGACCATGGACGAGATGAATGATGTCAACGACTTTATGGAGAAATTCGGTGACGACTTCGAGCTGAAATGGGGTCTTGCTATTGACCCTGAATTGGGAAGCCGCGTAAAGGTAACCGTTCTCGCAACAGGTTTCGGACTCGAGGATGTAGAGGGAATGAACCGCCACCTCAAGAAACATACTGAGGAAGAATCTCGCCGTCTCGCTGAAGAAGAGGAGAAACGTGCTGAAAGAGAAGACCGCCGCAAGCGCTATTATGGCAGCGATGGCAATACGACACAGTATAAGCGTCATCCACACATATTCCTGTTCCGCCAGGAAGATTTGGATAACGAGGATGTCATCCTTCAGGTAGAAAACACGCCTACCTATAAGCGTACCCGACAGACTTTGGAAGAGATCCGCAATATTGCTTCTGGCAACACTGAGCCAAAAGAAGACAATAACGATGATGCTTCTTCTGTACAGGGCGTCATCAGTTTTGCCTAAACAGAGAATATAGGCTAGGTTTATTTCAGTTTTACGTCAAGTAAGCGAGGAAACCAAAAATGACTAAGCAAAAAGTTCCTGAAGAACAGCAAAGCTCTTCATTTCCGGGAAACCTGGCAAATGAAGTTTATAATACTCCAATATCACCTCTACACACCTGTTCCGTTCGATACGGGACATTGTGTAGAGGTGCATTGTTTTATAGTCTAAACGGAACAAAGACACAAGCCGCATAGAATCTTCCTTATTTAAGTAATGTACATGCGAAGGAACATGAGCTGCAAAACATCCATCTACCAAATCAAAATAATCGCCAGACATACCGCTCTCAATATTGGGCATAAAACCCAAATGAAAAGAGAGCTGAATCATAAAGACTATATGGAAATTGGCAATAACACCTTTAGCATGGTCTAACCATTCGATACTGTCCTGTATGAAAAGATAGAGCGCACCATTAGCCTGCTCATGACGGGTAGCATATGAAAGCAGTTCTGCCAAGAACATGGAAATGCCAAGTTTGTATGGAGAAAAAGGGATATCAGAGAATGGAATCTGAATCGAAACATCCCTAAGGCGCTGCAGATTTGACTTGGGACGATAATCAAATTCTAAATTCAAGACCATGAGCGGTTGGAAAAGCTGCCGTTTCATCTTCCCCTTAGATGACTTAGGCACACGTACCATAAAGGAGAGTCTTCCCAACTTTTCGGTGAAGAAATCCACGATAAGTTGAGAGTCCCCATACTTGATGGTTTGCAATACGATAGCACTAGTTTTTATCTCCATTTTGCCTAATATTAGTGAAAAACAGGGCAAAAATACAAAAAAATGCGCATTTAGCGAAAATTTTCTATGAAAAATTTGCTAGATTCAAATAAAAGTAGTAACTTTGCACCCGCAAATAAGCAATGGTCCCTTCGTCTATCGGTTAGGACGAGAGATTTTCATTCTCTAAAGAGCAGTTCGACTCTGCTAGGGACTACAAACATTTAAGAAATAAAAAAAATAACATAAAGAAGATGGCAAATCACAAATCATCAATCAAGAGAATCCGTCAGGACAAGAAGAAGGCTTTGCACAACAAGTATTATGCAAAGACTATGCGCAATGCTGTCCGCAAGTTGCGCAACATGTCTGACAAGGAAGAGGCTGCAAAGCTCTATCCTACTGTTCAGAAGCTTTTAGACAAGTTGGCTAAGATCAACGTTATCCACGACAACAAGGCTGCAAACTTGAAGTCTGGTCTTACAAAGCACATCGCTAAGTTGGCCTAACTTATAAGTCAAAGCAAAGAAATAAATAAGGCTGCAATCCTTTATAGGGTCGCAGCCTTATTCTATTTCTATGAACCCGACTACCCATTTCCTGCATCATAAAATCTTCCCATCACAACCGGTTTTATACTACAACATACCCTATAAAAACGCGCAAAACGATTATAAAACAGCTTTTTCAAGACACTTTTGCCGCTAAAGTTCACATTCTACGTTTTTTCTTCACTTTTTGGTGATTTTTCACAAACAAAAGTTCCTGTTTCTCAGCTTTTTTTAGTATCTTTGCACGGAAATAAGACAATACTAAAATGGCAGAAAATCAAAACAACGCAAATAATTACTCTGCGAGTAACATTCAGGTTCTGGAAGGCCTGGAAGCTGTTCGCAAACGTCCGGCGATGTATATTGGTGACATCTCCGAAAAGGGTCTTCATCACTTGGTAAACGAAACTGTAGACAACTCTATTGACGAAGCAATGGCGGGCTACTGTACCGACATCGAAGTTACCATCAACGAAGACAACTCTATCACCGTAGAAGATAATGGTCGTGGTATCCCTGTGGATATGCACGAGAAACTACATAAATCAGCCCTCGAAGTCGTTATGACCGTGCTTCACGCAGGTGGTAAGTTCGACAAGGGTTCTTACAAGGTATCTGGCGGTTTACATGGTGTGGGTGTAAGTTGTGTGAATGCACTTTCTACCCACATGTTGTCACAGGTGTTCCGTGGCGGCAAAATCTACCAGCAGGAATATGAGAAGGGTAAGCCTCTCTATCCGGTTAAGGTGGTAGGTGAAACCAACAAGCGCGGTACACGCCAGCAGTTCTGGCCAGATCCAACCATCTTTACTCACACTGTCTATAAGTGGGACATCATTGCCAACCGTATGCGCGAGTTGGCATTCCTCAATGCAGGTATCAAGATTACCTTGAAAGATTTGCGCCCTGACGAGGAAGGTAAGACCAAGGAGCAGGTTTTCCACGCTAAGGATGGTTTGAAGGAATTCGTCCGTTACGTAGACCGTCACCGCACTCATCTCTTCGATGATGTTATCTATCTGAAGACAGAAAAGCAGAGTATTCCTATCGAGATTGCTGTGATGTACAACACAGATTACTCTGAGAATATCCACTCATACGTCAATAACATCAACACCATTGAGGGTGGTACCCACCTGACTGGTTTCCGTATGGCATTGACCCGCACCTTGAAGGCTTACGCAGAAGCTGACCCAACCATCTCTAAGCAGATTGAGAAGGCAAAGGTAGAGATTGCACCAGAAGACTTCCGCGAGGGTCTTACTGCCGTTATCTCCATCAAGGTAGCTGAACCTCAGTTTGAGGGACAGACCAAGACCAAGCTCGGTAACAGCGAGGTACAAGGTGCCGTTCAGCAGGCTGTAAACGAGGCTTTGTCTGATTACCTGGAAGAACATCCAGACGAGGCAAAGCGAATCTGCGAAAAGGTTGTCCTGGCTGCTACGGCCCGCATAGCTGCCCGCAAGGCACGTGAGAGTGTACAGCGCAAGAACTTCATGACAGGTGGTGGTCTTCCTGGTAAACTTGCCGATTGTTCAATGAAGGATCCTAAAGAATGCGAGATTTTCCTCGTCGAGGGTGATTCCGCCGGTGGTTCTGCCAAGCAGGGTCGCGACCGTTTCCGTCAGGCTATTCTCCCATTGCGTGGTAAAATTCTGAATGTAGAAAAGGTACAGTGGCACAAGGTATTCGAAGCTGAGTCTGTCATGAACATCATCCAAAGTATCGGTGTCCGCTTCGGTGTAGATGGCGAAGACAGCAAGGAGGCTAATACCGACAAGTTGCGTTACGACAAGATTATCATCATGACCGATGCCGACGTCGATGGTTCTCACATCGACACATTGATTATGACACTCTTCTATCGTTTCATGCCAAAGGTTATTGAAGAAGGCCATCTGTATATCGCTACCCCACCACTCTACAAGTGTACTTATCGCAGCAAGGTAAGCGAGTATTGCTATACAGAGCAGCAGCGCCAGGCATTCATCGACAAGTATGGAGATGGAGTAGAAGACAAGAATATCCACACCCAGCGATACAAAGGTTTGGGCGAGATGAACCCAGAACAGCTTTGGGAAACTACTATGGACCCATCTACACGCTTGCTCAAGCAGGTTACTATCGAGAACGCAGCCCAGGCTGATGAGATTTTCTCTATGTTGATGGGTGATGATGTAGAACCACGCCGCGAGTTCATCGAACAGAATGCTACTTACGCCAATATCGACGCTTAAAGTTAACACGAACATATTGGGGGTAGACTCAGCGAGAGTCTTCCCCCTTTTTTGGATAGCCTCATCCAATGAGCATCACCTTCCGACTTCGTTTCTGGGCACCGAATTTAAAAACCAACAATACCATCTTTATGAAGCATATATTTTTTACGATTGCGTTAGCTGCCTCTAGTACGTGGAACTGCCAGGCAACAACAGTAAGTAAAGAGTTGCAACCCAACAAGTTGTGGTACAACAAGCCTGCATACGCCTTCGAAGAGTCACTGCCATTAGGCAATGGCAAACTGGGTGCGCTGGTTTATGGTGGAGCCAATAATGACTCTATCCAGCTCAACGACATCACCCTTTGGACGGGCGTGCCTGTGAATCCCAACGAAGGTGGCGAAGCCTACAAGTGGATTCCGAAAATCAGAGAGGCGCTGTTCAAGGAGGATTACAAGACCGCCGATTCCCTGCAACACTATGTGCAAGGCCATAACTCGGAGTTCTATCAGCCATTGGGCATGATCAATATCAAAGACTGCAACCAGGGCGAGTTTACGGATTATTACCGCGAACTGAGCCTCGACAACTCCCTGGCTACTGTTCATTACAGGCGCAACGGCATCCAATACGCCAAAGAGTATTTTGCTTCTCATCCCGACAAGATGATTGCCATCAAGCTGAGTGCCTCCCAGAAGAGATCCATCAACAGCGACATCTCACTCACTTCCCTCATTCCCCATCAGGTAAAAGCATCCAGAGGACAGCTCACCATGACGGGACATGTTCTCGGCGATGAAGCCAACAGTACGCATTACTGTGCCATGCTTCAGGTGAAGAACACCGACGGAAAAGTGTGGGCAAGCGATTCTGTACTCCATCTGAAGGATGTGAGCGAGGCTATCATCTATCTCGTAAACGAAACAAGTTACAACGGATTCGACAAGCATCCTGTGAAGGAAGGAGCTCCATACATCGAGAACGTAACCGATGAAGCCTGGCACCTTGCCAACTTCACTTACGAAGAATTCAAACAGCGTCACATCGCCGACTACAAGAAACTCTTTGATAGAGTAAGTTTGAACCTGAAAGGAGCCAAGTTTGATGCCACCCGCCCTACCGACAAACAGTTGCTCGCCTACAGCGACAACCACGAGAGCAACCCTTATCTGGAACAGCTTTATTTCCAGTATGGCAGATACCTACTCATCAGCAGCAGTAGAACCAAGGGAGTGCCTGCCAACCTGCAGGGACTCTGGGCACCAGCCCTCCGTTCGCCATGGCGCGGCAACTATACCATCAACATCAACCTGGAAGAAAATTACTGGCCGGCAGAAGTTGCGAACCTCTCAGAACTGGTAGCCCCAGTAGACGGATTGGTAGAGGGTATGGCTGTGACAGGTCGCCACAATGCCCAGCACTTCTATGGTATCGATAAGGGATGGTGCGCTGGACACAACACTGATGCCTGGGCAATGACCAATCCTGTAGGAACCGGAAACGAAAGTCCGCAATGGAGCAACTGGGCTATGGGTGGAGCCTGGCTTGTAGAAACCCTTTGGGATCACTATGACTATACCCGCGATACCGAATATCTTCGCAATACAGCCTATCCGCTGATGAAGGGGGCTGCCGACTTCATGCTTGCGTGGCTCATTCCGAATCCACACAATCCAAACGAGCTGATTACTGCTCCTTGCACATCGCCAGAGGCAGATTACATCAACGATAAGGGCTATCGTGGCAGCAGTTTCTATGGCGGAACCGCCGACCTCGCCATCATCCGCGAGCTCTTCAAGAATACCATCAAGGGAGCAAAAGCCCTGGGCATCGACAACGATTACCAGCAGCAGTTGCAATCAGCCCTCAATCGCCTGCGCCCTTACCACATAGGTAAGCGAGGCAATCTGATGGAGTGGTACCACGATTGGGAAGACCAGGATTGGCATCATCGCCACCAGTCACACCTGCTGGGGCTCTATCCTTTCCATCAGATTTCGGTAAACAAGACTCCGGAACTTGCTGCTGCCGCAACCAAGACCCTGGAAATCAAGGGCGATAATTCCACCGGTTGGAGTACAGGCTGGAGAATCAACCTTTGGGCTCGTCTGCATCGTGCCGACAAAGCTTATCAGATATACCGCAAGCTGCTCACCTACGTAAGCCCTGAAGTCTACAAGGACAGCAAACACCGTAGCGGTGGCACCTACCCTAACCTCTTTGATGCCCATCCACCTTTCCAGATAGATGGCAACTTCGGAGGCACAGCAGGCGTATGCGAGATGCTGATGCAATGCGATGGCGAGACTATGCATCTTCTTCCTGCTCTACCTAAAGAATGGCCTACAGGCGAAATTAAGGGTATCAAAGCACGTGGAAACTACGAGATTAATCTCGTATGGAACAATGGAAAGGTCAGCAAAGCTTCCATCACTAGCAAGAATACCGGAAACCTGACCGTCAAGTATAATGGTAAGTTGAAAACATTTAGTTTCAAGGCTGGCGAAACAAAACTCATAAAATAGACAAATAATCATCTATGAGATATTTTACAATTCTCATCTTTACAACTCTCTGGGTGCTGAATTCCTATGCACAGGAATTCGGTACCCATTGGGTATCATATCCATTCCCCAACGATTCTTCTGAGATATTATTCAGGAAAATCTATCATCTTGATCAAAAGCCTTTAAAGGCTGAGATAAACATGGCAAGTGGAGGAAATACCCGCCTATACATCAACGAAAGAAATGCTACGCCAAGCATTTTCAACGAAGGAGCCAGAGACAGCATCCTTCTGATGCAAACCATAGATATCTCCAGATATCTGAAAAAGGGCGAAAATATTATTGCGGTCTGGTATGCACCAGGAAGAATAAGAAATAAGAGCAAACAACTCTCGTTGGAACTTCATGGCTGGTATACAGACTCTGTTTCTTTTTATCATAAAGCAGACGAAACATGGTGGTGCAAGCCCCTGAAGGGCGGCAGTTACAACGAAAAAGAACACTTTGACAATAGAATATACACTACTGAGTGGAAATCGGCTGAATACCAATCTTCAGGATGGGTTCATCCGACAGGCGCCTTCAAAGATACGGTAAACTATATCTTTGTTGACCAGCTGCCATACCTCACCCAGAACAAACTTCAAATGGTATTAGAACCATACCAGGAGGAATTTGATCATCAAGGATGCCGTATAGACTTCGGACGTCCGTTCCGTGGAACCATCAGGCTCACGATACGCAATGCCAGCAAAGGAACAACACTTCATATTAACGGAAACCAATATGTATGCAGTGGCGAAATGGACGAGCAAGCCTATTACCGCATCCATGCTGAGCATCAAAAAGATTTCGTGATAACTTGGGATAAAGGTTTTAGAAGAAGTAATATCACAAATATAGAAGGATTAGAGATTTCGGAATAAGCTCAACAGCGTTTCGAAATCTCTTTTTTTATAAAACAAAAAAAGACTTCGGAACTATTATCTTCCAAAGTCTCTAACTGAATTTAGTCTTCCAATTCGGCAAGCACTTGCTCTGCCACTTCGCAAAGCTCATCATACCATTCCTTACCGAACTTCTCTACCAGCGGACCCTCCAGGAACTTATAAACCGGAAGGTTCAACTCCTCACCCTTCTTGATGGCATCCTTGCAGATGCGCCACTTGTTATAGTTGATGCCATACACCTCGTTGCCGAAATCCTTGGCACGGATTGGATACAAAGCACAGGAGATAGGCTTCTTGAACTTCGACTTTCCTTCGCGATAAGCACGCTCCAAGGCACAGAGACAACAATTCGGAATCGTATGTCCATCGCCTAAATCTTTCAAGTCCTGATAGCAGGTAAACACACAATCCTTACCATTCACGATGCTCGTCACCAAATCGCCTTCAATATCGGTATAAGCCACGCCCTGCTTATCTATGATAGCCTGGGCAGAAGCCGAGAGATCATCCCAAACCACATCCAGCGCATCCTCAATCTCCATAATCTCATCCAGGGTAACAGGAGCTCCCGCATCGCCTTCGATGCAGCACTCGCCCTTGCAGGCATCAAGGTCGCAACAGAATTTTTCGGTGATAATATCAGGTGAAACCAACACGTTGCCCACCTGCAGAATACGAAGTTCGTCTTTCTTCATAATGTTTTTGAGATGAATAAATTTCTTTGAGTGTATAATAAAAATAATGATAGCTACCCATGAGTGGATAGCTATATATTAATAGGTGTACCTACCATTGGATAGGCGCAATTCCGTTCTGCTGCAGATACGCATTGCAGCGGGAGAAATGATGATTACCAAACCATCCGCCTCTGTTGGCTGATAATGGCGAAGGATGAACGCTTTCCAATATCAGATGCTTGCTTGTATCGATGAGCTTCGCCTTGCTCCGGGCATAACCGCCCCAAAGGATAAACACCAGGTGCTCCTTATCCTTGCTGAGCGCCTTGATGGCAGCATCTGTGAATTCCTCCCAGCCCTTGCGCTGATGACTCGCAGCCTGATGGGCACGAACGGTCAACGTGGCGTTGAGAAGCAGTACTCCCTGTTTTGCCCAGCGGGTCAAATCGCCCGTGGCTGGCATCGGAGTGCCGAGATCCATCTGAATCTCCTTGAATATATTAATCAATGATGGTGGAAAAGTGATTCCATCCGGCACAGAGAAACTCAGTCCCATCGCCTGACCCGGCTCATGGTATGGATCCTGTCCGATAATCACTACCTTTACATCATCAAAAGGACAGAGATTGAAGGCATTGAAAATCAAGCGGCCAGGAGGATAACAGGGCGTACGCAAGTATTCCTCTTTTACGAAGTTTGTGAGGTCAACAAAATACTGCTTGTCGAACTCTTCTCCTATATGCTGTCTCCAACTTTCTTCTATCTTTACGTCCATAATGATTTAAGTTAAAGAAGTCAAGGCTCCAAAAAGCCTTGACTTCCGAAATTATTATTAGTCAATAATCAAGTTCTCACCTGTCATATCAGCTGGCTGCTCCAAGCCCATGATATGGAGGATAGAAGGAGCTACGTCTGCCAAACGGCCATCCTTAACGGTAGCTGAGTTGTTGTCAGTTACGTAGATGAATGGAACTGGGTTCAAAGAGTGAGCGGTGTTTGGTGTACCGTCCTCGTTGATAGCGTGGTCTGCATTACCGTGGTCAGCGATGATGATAGCCTCATAATCGTTAGCCTTAGCAGCCTCGATAACGTCCTTTACGCAGTTGTCAACAGCGTGAACAGCCTTAGCGATAGCGTTGTAGATACCTGTGTGACCTACCATATCACCATTAGCGAAGTTTACAACGATGAAGTCGTACTCCTGTGTGTTGATAGCACCAACCAACTTATCCTTTACCTCGTAAGCGCTCATCTCTGGCTTCAAGTCGTAAGTAGCCACCTTTGGAGAAGGAACCAGGATACGGTCCTCACCCTCGTATGGAGTCTCACGACCACCATTGAAGAAGAATGTTACGTGAGCATACTTCTCTGTCTCTGCAGTGTGGAGCTGCTTCTTGCCCTGTGCGCCCAAGTACTCACCGAGGGTATTCATTACGTTCTCCTTAGGGAAGAGGATGTGAACGCCCTGGAAGCTTGCATCGTATGGAGTCATGCAGTAGTACTGCAAGTCCTTGATGGTGTGCATGCCTTCCTCTGGCATATCCTGCTGAGTCAATACCTGTGTCAACTCCTTGGCACGGTCGTTACGGTAGTTGATGAAGATAACAACATCACCCTCCTGAATAGTACCGTCAACCTTTGAGTTATTGATTGGCTTGATGAACTCGTCTGTTACGTCCTCATCATAGCTCTCCTGCATTGCCTTCACCATATCGTCAGCCTGCTTACCCTTACCCTCAACGAGCAAGTCGTATGCTTCCTTCACACGGTTCCAGCGCTTGTCACGGTCCATAGCATAGAAACGACCTACGATGCTTGCGATGTGTGCACCGTTCTTGTCGCAGCAAGCCTGAACCTCCTCGATGAAGCCCTTACCGCTCTTAGGGTCTGTATCACGGCCATCCATGAAGCAGTGAACGTATGTCTCCTTCAAACCATATTCCTTACCAATCTCAATCAACTTGAAGAGGTGATCCAAAGAAGAGTGAACACCACCGGTAGAAGTCAAGCCCATCAAGTGGAGCTTCTTACCTGTCTTCTGAGCATAGCTGTAAGCGTTGATGATCTCCTGATTCTTCAAGATGTCACCGCTCTCGCAAGCCTTGTTGATCTTAACGAGGTCCTGATATACCACACGACCAGCACCGATGTTGAGGTGACCAACCTCTGAATTACCCATCTGACCGTTAGGAAGACCTACGTCCTCGCCACAAGTCTGGAGAGTAGAATGTGCTGAAACTGCTGTCAAATAATCGAGATAAGGAGTTGGAGTCTTGAAGATAACATCACCCTTATCATGCTTACCGATTCCCCATCCGTCGAGAATCATTAAAAGAGCTTTTTTTGCCATAATTACATAAAATAATTTAAATTCGAATTTCGACTGCAAAGTTACAACAAAATAGGTGAAGGACAAAATAAATTAAGATAAAAAAACTTCCACCTTTCTAAAAAGATGAGAGTTGATTACAAGATCAACAGGTTCGCAGGATATATCCCTTCTTGATGACGGCTTCGATGCTTACCTTTTCATCCAGATTCAATGCACGTCGAAGATAGGTAATCTGCACGTTCAGGGCAAGGGAATTGGAGTATGAGTCATCCCCCCAGACTTCATTCAGTATGAAATCCCGCTCTACAAGCTGGTTCTGGTTCTCGGCAAGAAGCTTCAGAATTTCAGCTTGACGAGATGTGATGACTACTCTGGAATTACCACATAGCAGTTCATTTTGCGCATAGTAGAAAGCAATGGAACCGATAAAAACAGCAGATTCTTCACCTTTGTCGTCTTCTTTCGGTTGCTTCAACTCATAAATCATATTCTTCAGAAACTCATGGCGAATGCCATCAATGCGTTTCTGGAAGACTATGGTCTTAACCAGATAATACAGACATCCTATCAATATGAAAAAGAGAAAGATGCTTCCTATCAATTGCCACATCATGGCTTTGAGCGTTCGAGTAATAGGAATGGGCACCTGAAAAGAAATACCTTGGCGAAACATTGGGTTCGTCTGATACTTTACCGTCACCACACGTGACCATCTGCCTTCGACATCATATTTTGCATTCAGGAAGACAGTCTTGTAATCCAGATGGCGAAAAAAGGATATCTTCCCATATCCCTTATCATCCAGTAATCTTTGATAAGAAGCCAACGAGGGATGCTTACCTATATAAGCCAGATATCTGCTGATGATGAGATAAGCATCATCACCCGTAAGATCAGGATCATTCAAACGGACAAGAAAGCGGTGATTGTTCCAAAAAGAAAGCGTAGTACGGCTACATCCCTTCTTCATATCATATTCAGATTCTATTTTAAGCATAACCGTATCTCTTCTACCTTTCGTAGATGAATTCTCCTGCAACTTTTTTCTATTCTTCAAATCTTGCGCTAACACTTCATCACAATCCTTCTTGAATTGCTCTACCTGCTGGTCTAAGCTATATTGACATTGAAGATGGAGCCAATATGCCTGCGTGCAGAACAACAATACGATTGCTACCCCACATACCATCCACACTATTTTCAGCTTACTGTTACTTTTCATACATTCCTGATCTTTTGAATTTGACGGCAAAGTTACTGAAAAATCCGTAAACAAAGGCAAGAGTAATAAAATAATAATAGGCGAAAAGAAGCAAAAGTAATAACTCAGTAACAGAAATCATCGATTTCATCGGATGAGCTCAGTACCTTTGCATCACAAAAACGAATGAAACAGATAAAATAATGAATAATAGACGAAGATTATGAAAAAGGTATTATTAATAGCATGGCTTGCATTATATGCATGCATGCTCCAAGCTCAAACAGTAAACCTGTTCGATGAATCAAGCATTGGCATGGGAGATTCCATTGATCAGGTAAAGTATCAGGTAGTATATGATGCCGAGTATATTTACGAAAAGAAATATACCAAGACCGACACCATCATTGGGCGCATCGAAGAGAAAATGCTCTTGCAGATTGGCAACAAGTATTCCGCATTCTACAGTTATCCGATATTCCAAAGAGACTCTATCATCTCCGCAAATATGGCAAAAGGAATACCTGTCAATTTCTCCGGTAATGGCGGACAGATTAATTGGAAAGTATATAAGAACTATCCAGAACAGGGCAAGACTGCCTATCTCGATTTCTTTGCTGCTGACAGATATTTGTGCATTGAACCGATGGAACCGATAGACTGGCAACTCACAGACAGTATCGATTCCATCTGCGGTTACGAGTGCCACCAGGCTATTGCCAAGTTTAAGGGTAGAACATGGATTGCATGGTACACGGAAGACATCCCTATTGACAATGGTCCCTGGAAACTGAGCGGACTGCCGGGATTGATACTCAAGGCTCACGACTCCGAGAACGATTATGGATTTACGGCTGTAGGACTCACTACAGACAAAGGCTCCACACCTATCTATTATAAAGGTAAGACATTCGAGCCTATCGACCGCAAATCATTGACCTCCATTTACAAGAAATACTATGCCGACCCTATCGGCTATCTGCTTCAAGATGCCAAGTATGCTGCAATTGTAAAGATCAAGGATGAAAAAGGAAATATCCTGAAGCATTCCAAGCGTGCTGAGCCATACAATCCGATTGAAAGATAATTAGCAGTTTACATTTTTGCCAGACAAGCGTCTTAAAGACATTAGCAAGATAAGTGTCTAAGGTAAAATAGAAAAGAGAGAAAAAGATGAAGAAAATAATAGTTCTTTTCACTATTCTGTTCGTGGCGTGCCATGCGTTTGCCCAAGAGAAGATTAGCGGTTATGTAGAAGATTCATTGACCCATAACCGTCTAGCCAACGTCTCCATCACACTGCTCCGCAATGGCAAACCTTTGAAGTTTACAAGAACAAAGGAGGACGGAACCTTCGTGCTTCCTATCACCGAAAAGCAAGCCAACGACAAACTGCAGGCCACGTTTATGGGGTATAAAAAGACAAAAACATCGATTTCATCGGGAAAAGAAACCATTATCAGTATGGCTTCAACAGCTTTTGTCTTGAAGGAAGTACAAGTAAAAGGCTCTCGTATCACAGGGCGGGATACCATTTCTTTCGATCTCACCCGCTTTGCCAATGAGCGGGACAACAGTCTGAAGGATGTATTGAAAAAGCTGCCAGGCGTGGATATAGAGAAGAATGGCCGTATCAACTACAATGGTAAGCCCATCAACCGATTCACTGTGGAAGGTCTAGACCTGACCGGTGGCAAATATAACCAACTAGAGGAGAACATCAAGGCAAAAGACGTAAAAAAGGCCGAAGTCATCGAGCATGACCAACCTATCAAGGCGCTCCAGAACAAAACCTTTACAGATAATGTAGCGATGAACATCGCCCTGAAAGACAGTGCCCGCGACAAACTGATGCCTACTCTCAAGCCCTACTTACTCGTAGGGCATCCATCCCACGTAGGCGGAAGCATCAATATCATGCAAATTGGCAAGAAGAAACAGATGATGTATGATGCAGAATACGACAGAACAGGTAAAAATCTCGGCTATGCATTTAACCAACTCGCATCTTACAGCAATCGTCTGGCTCCTGCCTCCCTTCCATCATGGATATCAGTACCATCGCTTGACGCTCCTATCGACGAAGAACGCCTGCGCTTCAACACCTCGCAAAAATACTCCATCAACCATATCAAGAAGAACAAGGACGATGCAGAGACTCGCATAGAAGCCAACTATCTTCGTACGGTAACTCGACAAGAGCGAGAGAACATGAGTATCTACGACCTCGGCGGCGAAGCTCCCACAGTTACCACGGAACACAACCACAAGACGATGATCAGCGATGCCTTCAATCTGCAATGGGAGAACAAGGTAAACAAGGCTGAGCATTATGGCAACGAGAGCATCAGCCTCAGCACAGCACAAAGCGACGGTTTGTCAAACATCAACGACACGCTTACCCAACGTGTCCGCATCCCAAAGCTCGACCTCTCGGCAAGTATCTACCGTCTCTTCGTCTTCAAGAAAAGTCAACTCTCTTGGCGTAGCACTGCCGACTATCACCATGGTGTGGCGGACCTCTACGTTAACGACGAGCGCAATCGCATCCGCACCAACCTTTGGCATACTGCCCACGCCTTACAGTGGATGAGGAATCACTTCCACTGGACACAGGAATATAGAATGAGTATCGACCTCAACAACATCTATGCGAAATGTCAGGAAAGAAGCGATGAAATCGGCAAAAACAGTCTTAACATCACAGGGAAGTTCACCCCTTACTGGCAATACAAGACCGAGACATTCCGTATGTCGTTCTCTCCCGATTTCATCTGGGAACGCTTCACCTATCCACAGAAAACTCTACTTACCATATCACCCTACCTTTACTTATATAAGAAATTGGATTTCCGTAGAGAGTTGACTATCTACACAGGATACAGTACAGGAACAGGCAATGCCACCAACTACGCCATGAAGCAATATCGTCAAAGTTATCGTTCTTGGTACACTTCGAGCGACATCATTCCGATAACTCGCTCTCTTTATGGCAAGTTGAGTTACGACTACAAGCGCCCTATCAAGGAAATCTTCTTCAGCGCATCGGTCAATGCCAGCAAAAACTGGATGAACACAGCATCCGACCTACGCATCGTGGATGGCAAATACTATACCTCATTATATAAGCAGGACAGCAAGAGCAACAACCTAGGGGCATCACTCTACATATCGAAGGGCTTCTACGACCTTCATCTGAAGACCCGCCTGGAGGGCAGTTACAACTACAGCAAGGGTGAGCAATACAGCAGCAGCAAAGCCATCAGCTACACCGCCGACAACTATACTGTAAAGCCTAGCATCGACTTCTCGCCGTCCTGGTGCGCCTTTAGCTATGAGGGAGAATTCTCTTTTTACAACTCGAAACGTCAAAAAATGGCGAAGTCATCGTTATTTAATTGGCACCAAAGCGTATCTGCCACCGCTACCATCAGCCATGTGGACCTCTCCTTCTCGCTCGTACATTATCGCAATGAACTGCAAGAGGGCAGCCACCTTAACACCCTCCTTGGCGATGCCTCGGCAGTTTGGAGAATGAAAAAGCTCCGCCTTTCAGCAGAGCTTCGAAACCTATTCAATAAGAAGAATTATATGGAAACCATCTATAGCGGCATCAGTACATTGACCGACTGCTATTATCTTCGCCCTCGCGAACTGATGATTTCCGCCCAGTATTCCTTCTAAACAAGAACTCCCATCTCAGAAAAGAGACGGGAGTTCTTTGCTTTTAAGGATAAGAGACAAGGTTATAAGGGATTTTAACTTTTTTAGTTGATTTTTATTTGGAACATAACATTATTATTTGTATCTTTGCAACTGATAATATCTTGTTATTATCCCCATAATTATGCAAGAAACGAATAATATATTAGCAATATTAGATAACTACCTCCACGACAATCCTGATGAGATTGCAAAGGAGATGGCAAACGACTTCAGAAAACGAAGAATAGAGAAGAATCTGACACGTGAGCAAGTGGCAGACAAGTCAGGCGTTGCCGTCAGCAACATCACCAGATTCGAACAAAAGGGCCTCATCTCCCTCAAAAATCTGATTGGTATCGCCATAGCTTTGGACTACACCTCAGAAATCAAGAACGTCTTCTCGCAACCCAAGTACTCCACCATGGAGGAGTTGCAACAGATAAAAAGAAACGCTAACAAGAAAAAGGCTTACAGACAATGAAACATATAGAATCTTTAGCCGTGAAATATCACCAGGAGAAAGTCGGCACACTGTCATTGAGTGCCGATGGAAAAGTATGCACATTCGAGTATGACAATCAGTGGTTGGCATCTGGCTTTAGTATATCTCCGTTGGAATTGCCACTGAAGCCTGGTCTTTTCATTGCCAAAGCCACCCCTTTCAACGGGAACTTTGGCATCTTCGAAGACAGCCTTCCCGATGGATATGGTAGATACCTATTGCATAAAACCTTGCTAAAAGAGGGCATCAACGACTTTGAGCTATCTGCTCTTGACCGACTGAGCATCGTGGGCAATGGAGGTATGGGCGCATTGACCTACGAACCTATTACTTCTATCCAGACTGGACACGAGATAGAGGACTTTGACCTTTTACAAGCCAAAGCCTTGGAAGTATTGAAGGAGCAACAGGATAATGACGCAGGATTGCTATTATATAATAGTGGTAATAGTGGCGGTTGTCGCCCGAAAGCCATTTTTACAAATGAGGATGGTCATTGGTTGGTCAAGTTTCGCCATACCTACGACCCACAAGATATGGGAAAGCAAGAGTATCATTATAATGAGATAGCCAAGCAATGTGGTATTCAAGTACCAGACTTCAAACTGGTAAACGACAAGTATTTTGCCTGCCGTCGCTTCGACATTTCTCCAACAGGCGAACGCATTCACGTAGCCACAGCTGGAGCCTTGCTCAACGTTTCCCTTTCCAACCCCATTCTCGATTATCTCAACCTTTTGGCGCTTACTGGTTATCTTACTCAGAGCCAAGAGGATGTGGAAGAGATGTTCCGCCGCATGGTTTTTAATTATATAATGGACAACAAGGATGACCACTGCAAGAACTTCTCTTTCTTGGTTCAGAAAGAGAGCGATGGCAAATGGCACTGGCATTTAGCCCCAGCCTACGACCTCACCCATTGCACCGAGGGATATAATGGTGAACACGCAACATCTGTAAATAGAACTGGGCATCCGACCGTAGAGGATATGATTGCCGTTGGCGTAAAGAACAAAATGAAGGAAAAGAGATGCCGCGAAATCTACGAAGAGGTAACCGAACAATGCTAGAATAAAAGCGAACTATCTGCGTGCGCTGTGTGGTCTATTCCTTAAACGGAATTACAATAAAAACGCCTCTATCTCTTTTTCTAGGATAGAGGCGTTTCTGTTTAATCTATTTCATTTTGCACAAACTACGAACTATTTCTGCTTCAGATAGTTCAACTGAACATTAGGAGCGCAAGCATTGCTTGTTTTCTCGGTGTATTCTGCCACCTTCAATGTGGCAGTTCCCTTGATGTTCTCTACGTCACTACCTACCTTAAAGAGATAGTTACCTGCATCTACCTTCCACTGGCTGTTAGCCTCATCGAAGCTGGCAAGATCGCGCTTTTCGAGGGTCATCTTCAAAGTCTGGCTCTCACCTGGATTCAGCAACTTGGTCTTGCCGAAGGTCTTGAGTTCCTTGGCTGGCTTTTCATAAGCGCCCTTTGGAGCGGTGACATAAACCTCAGCAACTTCCTTGCCGGCAACCTTACCGGTATTCTTGATAGTTACGCTAACCTCGATATTGTTGCCTTTAGCCTTGACTGATGGCTTGCCAAACTCGAAGGTAGTATAGCTCAAGCCATAACCGAAAGGATAAGCCACATTCTTCTTGAAGGTATCAAAGTAGCGATAACCTACGTAGATATCCTCCTCGTGGTTGCTATAATCGTAACCCTTGATATTACCCTTGCTCCAATCCAGCAGATTCTTGTAGGTGTACATATCGTAATCCTTGGCAAAGTTGGCAGTAGAAGGATGATCGGTAGCAGCGATAGGCCAGGTCATGGTCAACTTACCCGATGGATTCACCTTACCGGTCAGGATATCAGCAACAGAGTTGCCGCCCTCGATACCTGGCTGCCAAGCTACGAGAATAGCATCCACACGGTCTCTCCAACTGGCAGTCTCCATCACAGAACCAGAGTTGATGATGACAATCACCTTCTTGCCCTTGGCATGGAAAGCATCAGATACACGGAAAATCATATCCTGCTCTATCTGACTGAGGTTGAACTCACCATTGATCTGGCGATCCATTCCCTCACCTGCCTGACGGCCGATGGTGATGATGGCAGCGTCTGCCTTTGGCTCCTCGCCAGCTACACAGCGCTCAGTAATCTCGATTTCATCGAGTTTTGGCTGCCCCTGATCCAGGAACCACATCATCGGATTCTTGTCTGCCTTCAACTTAGCCTTGGCATACTTCACATAATTCTGATAGATTTCCGTAAGCTGAGGAGTAGTTGCCACACCGATATTCTTCAAACCGGTAACCATATCTACAGAATAGCCTACATTAACGGCTCCACTACCAAGACCACCCGACATGAAATCGTAAGAGTTGACACCGAAGAGTGCCACGGTCTTCAAGCCCTGGATAGGAAGAGCGGCATCATTCTTCAGGAGCACCATACCCTCGGTAGAACTCTGACGGGTGATAGCTGCATGAGCCTTCAAGTCTGGCTCACCACTATATTTATATCCCTTGAATCGAGGAGTCTTCACGATATATTCGAGCATACGGCGAACATTGCGGTCCACATCCTTGATATCCAACTTGCCATTCTTCACGGCATCAACAATATCCTGCACCTGTGCTGGATAACCCGGCATCATCAGGTCGTTGCCAGCCTCTACTTCCTGTTCCAGCGGAAGGTCGGCACGCTTACCAATCCAGTCGGTCTCCACGATTCCCTTATATCCCCAGTCGTTGCGGAGAATATCGGTCAAGAGTCCCTTGTTGCCCTGGGCATAAACACCGTTAATCTTATTATAGGCAGACATGATAGTCCAAGGATTGCTCTTGCGAACCATCATCTCGAAACCCTTCAGATACAACTCACGGAGAGCACGCTGGCTCAATCGCTCATCCACCTTGGTACGGTCAGTTTCCTGAGAGTTCACGGCAAAGTGCTTGGCACTTACACCCACGCCCTGACTCTGCACACCCTGTACAAAGGCGGTTCCGATAAGACCCGTTACGATTGGGTCTTCTGAATAATACTCAAAGTTACGGCCACAGAGCGGATTACGATGCAGGTTCATACCCGGTCCGAGCACGACATCACATCCATACTCCAGGGTTTCGTTACCGATAGCCTCACCCACCTTGCGCACCAGGTCGGTGTTCCAGGTAGAAGCCAGACAGGTTCCGATAGGGAAACCAGTGGCAAAGTAGCTACGGCTGTCACCTTCGCGATGAGCATCGATATGAACTCCGGCAGGACCATCACACTGAACGGTAGTAGGAATGCCGAGACGAGGGATGGCTACAGTAGTACCCGCAGCACCCGGCACGAACTTCTTCTGATGTCCGAGCATAGCACCGCTGCCCACGAATCCATCGTTACCACCGCCCACCAGCATCTGGGCTTTTTCTTCCAAGGTCATCGCCTTGATTACTTCTTCGATGTTATTGGCATTCAGTTTTGGTGCTGATTGCGCCATCATTGTAGTTGCCATCGCTCCAGCCGCAACGGTAAGAGCCAATTTCTTGTAGTTCATCATTTTGTCGTTTATTTCGTTAGTTATTACTTTTCTGTTCTTTTAGTCGTTTCGTCAGTTCCATGCAGTCCCTGAGAATACTGCATTTCTTCAAAAACTTGCTGCAAATATAATAAAATAAGGTGGAAACGCCAAGCATTTCCACCTTTTTTTCTTGAATTCAACAAGATTATTCCCGGATTTAACAAAGGGTATAGGAAGAACATAACATACTATACATATCCCCATCCTAAGACTAGTCCTGATATTTAATCTGGAAATAATCAAAAACAAAACATTCCTTCCATTAAAATCTTTCGCAAATTTCATCAAAAAGAAGAAAAAATACTCGAAAACCTTGTAGGAATCAAACAATTATCGTATCTTTGCCGAATTATCCAAAAGTTGGGTACTAGGGTAAGGACATTTAAATAATGAAAGGTATGGAGCAGAGAAAATCTTCCATCGAAATCTATCGTTCTCCAGAGGGAAACATAGAGCTGAATGTAAAATTAGAGAATGATACCGTTTGGCTTACACAAAGCCAAATGGCAGAGTTGTTTGGCCGTGACAGAACTGTGATTTCACGACATGTCAATAACTGTTTTAAAGAAGGTGAACTCGACAAATCCTTGGTATGTGCAAAATTTGCACATACCAAGAAATATGGTCGCCACGACGGCTTTGAACAGGTTGTCGAAACGGAATATTATAACCTGGACGTCATTATCTCCGTAGGCTATCGTGTAAAGTCAATCAATGGTACCAGATTCCGTCAATGGGCTAATTCCATCTTGAAGCAATACATTATCAAGGGTTATGCCATCAACCAGAAGCGCCTAGACAATTACAACGAACTGAAAGAAGTGGTTCGTTTGATGTCACGTGCGATTACATTACAAGATCAGGTTTCAGAAGGCGAATATAACGGACTATTCAATGTCATCAGCGACTATGTTTATGCCCTGGATACTCTCGACAAATATGATTATCAGACATTACTCATAGACAAGACGACTCAAGCCGAGCCGTTCCATGCCACCTACGAAAATGCAATGGAAGCCATCAATGCTTTGAAAGAAAAGTTTGGAGGCAGTAAATGGTTTGCCAATGAGAAGGATGATTCATTCAAGAGCAGCATAGGTCAGATTTACCAAACCTTCGGCGGTGAAGAACTCTACGCTTCGGTAGAAGAAAAAGCAGCCATGCTGCTCTACCTTGTCGTAAAAAACCATTCATTCAGCGATGGCAACAAGAGAATTGCGGCCATGCTTTTTCTTTGGTTTATGGAGAAGAATGGCATTCTGTATGCAGAAAATAGACATAAGAGGATTGCCGACAACACACTCGTAGCACTGACTCTGATGATTGCAGAAAGCAGAACTGAGGAAAAAGATGTTATGGTAAAAGTAGTCGTCAACTTGATTAACAAAGACAATCAATAGAATTGCCATTAAAAAGCCGCACAACAGCTGTTCTACGCATGCACAACAGCTGAAAGACAAGCGCACAACAGCTGATGTGCGACCGCATATCAGCTGTTGTGCGCTTCGAGATACTTACTGTTCCAACAACTTCTATTGTATCTCCGAACAACTTCAGTTACTTCTTTCAGATACTTATGACGCATTCTTCAAACGCCAATAACGCTTGAGGAAAGGCATTCAAAGCATTGCGGAAGCTTATTCAAATCATTGTAGAAATCTACTTCGCTGTATCCTTTGAGCTTCGCTTATCACGGCGATAACTGCGATAATCATCCAGCGGAATCTCAATATCAGGTTCCACCAACTCGCCCTCACGTGGCAAGGCGAACTTCTGATACTTGATGTTCAAGCCACGCTCTATCCACATACTCTCATAATAGGTTTGGATAGAGAGAATCTTACGGGTTTCCTCATCGATGCCCTCCTGATGATAGAGGTCCTCGGTGCGGAAGAGCACAGGCAGATGGTTGCCATCCACCATATAAGTAGTATAGGTGAAGAGGAAGTTGGAGTCCGTCTTCAGATGGATGATGCCGCCATCCACGAGGAAATGGCGATAACGGTTCATGAAATAAGTAGATGTAAGACGCTTACGAGGATTCTTCATCTGCGGGTCAGAGAAGGTGAGCCAGATTTCCTGCACCTCATCCGCAGCAAAGAAGCGGTCGATAATCTCGATATTGGTACGGAGGAAAGCCACGTTCTTCTGTCCTTCCTCTATCGCTTTCTTGGCACCGGTCCACATTCGTGCACCCTTGATATCCACACCGATGAAGTTCATCTCAGGATAGAGCTTGGCAAGTTCCACGGTATATTCACCCTTGCCGCATCCCAACTCCAGCACGATAGGATTATCATTGTGGAAATACATCTCACGCCACTTGCCCTTCATATCGAAAGGCACGTCATCTACTACACTATATGGATACTGGAACACGTTCTCGAAACGCTCCATATCCGCAAACTTAGCTAATTTTCCTTTGCTCATTGATTCTTTTTTTCTTCGTTTGAGTGCAAAGGTAAGCATTTAACGATAATTATACAAATCATATCATGGAATTTGTATAATATTAACGGAAAAAGTTTATTCCGCCTGAATACCGAAGTACTCGTTGAGTTCGGCGATGGCAGCACCATCGGCATTAGGAAGATCCTTCACCAGCTTGCCTTTCTCCAGCAGAAGGATGCGGGTGGAGATGTCGGCAACGAAGTTGAGGTTGTGGCTGGAGATGATGACCGTGGTGCCCTGCTCCTTGCAGATGCGCTGAATCATGTGGGCGATAGTCATCTGAGAAGATGGGTCGAGATAGTTGAACGGCTCATCTAGAAGAAGAACCTTCGGATTAATAATCATCGCTCCGATGATACCAATCTTCTGGCGGTTGCCCTGAGAAAAATCACGGAGATACTTCTTGGTTCCCATGATTTCATCGTGCATAAAGCCCTCAAACTGCGCCAATCGCTCCTGCAGGGTTTCATCGTCAATGTGATAAACATCAGCGATGAAATCGAAGTATTCCTCAGGGGTGAGGAAGTCGATGAGGAATCTGCCATCGATGTAACTGCCGGTATATTCCTTCCAGGTTTCACTCTCGTTCACCTTCTGTCCATTGCTTTCCACGAAACCATCATCAGCCTGAATCAGGTCGAGAATCAGACGGAGCAAGGTGGTCTTGCCCGCACCATTATTACCTACGAGTCCTATCAGCTCGCCCTTTGCAACACCCAGATTATCAATATCGAGTACGGTATTGCCATTATATATCTTCTTGAGATTCTGAATCTTGATATCCATTATTCTAATGTTTAATGTGTAGTGTTTAATGTTTACTTAGCTTTCCATGAACTTCTCCATGCGCTTATACTTGTTCTTCTCGAAGATGGCAGCTATCTTGGCGATGAACCATTTGTGGATGGCGATGCTGAAGACTGCCAGCGCTACGCAGGTGATAAACCATGCCGTCTCACCGAAGAAATAATAGACAGCACAGACACCTGCCAGCGGGAAGAGGAAGGCGATGGCATAAAGATTAATCTTCAGATTCGCTCCCTGCATGCTGAACATGGAAGTCTGGAATATCTCCAGACGGGAAGAGAAGAGTGCCGTAGGCAGATTAAAGAGATTGATGAATACAGCCAGACAGAAACCACTGATAAGCACCTGGATTCCGATTCCTGCCTGCAGGAAAAGGAACGGAAGGGTGAGCAGCAAAGCGACTGCACTCACCACCATATAATAATAGAAGCAATTCTGCAGCATCTGTTTAACCTTGACAGGCTTGGTCATCAAACCATGGAAGAAGTTTGCCTCAATGCCAAAGGTCCACTGCGACAACACCACCGATGGCAGCAGGATGGCACCCGCCACATAGAGGGTAGTCATAGCCACCTTGTCCCCCATTTCCTGTCCCGCTTCTGCTGGAAGCAAGGCAAAGAGATAGGCATCGAAAAGGAAGATGGCAGTAATCATAATCACCATCGTACGGACACGCTTTGCTCTCAATGTGCCGATATATTGCAGACTGAAGAGGTTGATATGGCTGAAACCACGGAACTTGGAAACCTTCTGCTTCTGCTCGTTATAAATCTTTTCGTGATAGAGATAGGCGGTAAGTCCGGTGAATACCGCTCCAGCAAGGAAGAAGATACCTATCCATCCCATCCATACCGGGAAGAAGGAAGCCACAAACATATACCCTATCAGCACGGCAAACATTCCCATCCATCCCAATATCAAGGGCCATTTCAGAATCCACTCCGTAGCCTTGCGGTAACAGGTGATGTAGATGCCGTCAATATAAGAAAATGCCAGGAACAGAAAGAAGCTGGCAATAACCTGACCTACAGGCAGGAAATAGATAAACACCGGAAGCGTAAACACCGGAAGCACATAGTTCCAGAAGCTCACGAGATTGGTAGTGAGCAGGAACTTGTTCCAGATTTTCTCTGGCACAGGGCGCGACTTCACGTAATCATCCATCGCCGTAATATCCCGCTTCATCACCATCTTCATGATGATGTCTGGAATCAGCATACCGACAACGATACCGGCTCCCAACAGGGCAGGCATGTCTTCGCCCCCAAGTTCTCCCCCATTCTCGGTGAAGCTGAGAAAGAAGCTCACACCCATCACCACATACAGGAAGATGATGTAGCACGCCACGAAGGCATCTCGCTTGTGGAAGTTACGGCGCTGCTGCAACCACCAAAGCCTTAAAAGTAATCTCAACATAAATTATTCTTTTTATGGTTTACGGGCACAAAGGTAAACAAAAATATCCGAAATCTCCTACAAAATGATAGAAATAACTTAAAAATAACATTAGATGAAAAGTAAGAGAAAACGGAAAGAGAAGAAAAGAAAGAATAGGAACATACGCAAAAACGGCATCTCCTCACGAAGATGCCGTTTCATCCAAACTAACATTAACTTATATATCAACTATTCATCAAAACTATTATAAACCTAAAAGTCAACTCAAACGTATGTCATCTAAAACTTATAATACTCTTATTCAGGCTGAACCGGCAAGATGTTATCATCCTCATCATAGAAGAGAGGAGCCACCTTTACGCTGCGAAGCCAGGTTGTATCATTTGATGGCACACAGTCGTGATGGAACAGATACCACTGTCCCTTGTACTCACAGATACTGTGATGGGTTGTCCAACCTACTACCGGTTCCAGGATGACGCCCTTGTAAGTGAACGGACCATAAGGATTATCACCTACAGCATAGCAGAGATAATGAGTATCACCGGTAGAGTAGCTGAAGTAAAACTTGCCCTTATACTTATGCATCCAGCTGGCCTCGAAGAAGCGATGTGGATCATCAGCTGGCAATACATTACCCTTTTCGTCAACGATGACAACAGGCTTTGGCATTTCTGCAAACTGCTGCACATCATCTGTCATCAGGGCTACACGAGATGGTAACGGATTCTCCTTGCCCTCTGGAAGATGCTCATCCTTCAGTGCCTTGTTGTCCTTGTACCACTGAAGCTGACCGCCCCAGATACCACCGAAGTAGCAGTAAATCTTGCCATCATCATCCTTGAACACACAAGGGTCGATGCTGTATGACTTGCGGATAGGGTCGGCATTCGGAATGAAAGGACCTTCTGGCTTATCAGCTACAGCCACACCTAGATGGAACACACCATTATAATCCTTGGCAGAGAAGATGAGATAGTACTTGCCATCCTTCTCTACTACATCGTTGTCCCACATCTGCTTCTCAGCCCATGGCACATCCTTCACGTCGAGAATCACACCATGATCGGTTACCTCACCTTCCATCACGTCGTCCATAGAGAGAACATGATAGTCTTTCATCTGGAAGTGACCGCCATCATCGTCGAAGCATTCGCCGCTATCCCAGTCATGAGATGGGTAAACATACAGGCGACCGTTAAACACATTGGCAGATGGGTCTGCCATATAATCCTTTGGGAACAAATATCTTGCTTTCATTGTTGTTTATTATTTTAAGAGATGTACAATATTATCTAAAGAGATTTTACTTAAAGAGATTGACGATTTCCTTCACCACTGGCTTCACCTCGTTGTTGCGGTCGATGAGCAGTGGATAGTTGGTTCTGCCAGGGATAGGCCAGCCATTCAACCAAGAGTGACCATCGTTGACACCCCAGAAGGTAACACGACTAATGACATCCTTGTGACGCTCTACAATCTTAAAGAGATCGAGATAACGCTGATTGAAGAGTTTCTGCGCCTTCTTGTCAAGTCCCTTCACGTATGGATTGTACTTCTTCTGAAGTTCAAACTTCTGACTGATTTCCGCTCCGCCGAATCCTTCCGGATTAGGAAGCATGTTCATATCCAACTCCGTCAGCATCACCTTCACGCCTTCACCAGCAAAAGCCTCGATGCTCTTCTCATACTCAGCATAGTCAGGATAATCAAAACCATTGTGGCTCTGCATACCTACTGCATCGATGCGGAGACCCTTCGCCTTCAAATCGCGAACCAGTTTGCAGATAGCCTCTCGCTTGGCTGGCTTCGAAGTAGAATAATCATTGTAGTAGAGTTCTACGTTAGGGTCAGCCTCATGCGCAAAGCGGAAAGCCAGTTCGATGAACTCCGGACCGATAATCTTATAATATAGAGACTTGCGGTAAGAGCCATCATCCTCGAAAGCCTCGTTCACAACGTCCCAACCCTTTACTCTACCTTTATAATGAGTAACCACATTCATAATATGGTTATACATTCTGCCGATAAGCACTTCACGGCTTACCAGATTACCCTTATCATCGGTAAACATCCACTTAGGTGGCTGAGAATGCCAAACCAGACAATGCCCGATCAAGGTCTTGCCGTTCTTCTCTGCCCAGTCGGCCAACTTATCGCCATCTGTGAAATCAAAGCGATTCACCTCCGGATGATTCTTCTCACCCTTCATACAGTTTTCGGCAACTACCTGGTTAAACTGTTTCTTCACTACTTCCTCACCTGCAGGGTCTTGTCCATCAGGCAAATCGGTATTAATGGCAGCACCTACCAGGAAGTACTTACCCATAGCTTCCTGGAATGTTGGGATTTGAGCTACTGAGTTCGCTTTTTGAGCGAAAGCTGTTGAAGCAAGCATCAGCCCCAGTGTCAGAGTTGTGATCTTTTTCATGTCTTATATCTATTTTTCTCGTTAATAATTATAGTATCTAGTTTTCTTCCTTGTGTCGGGCCTCAATCTTCTTGTTGATGTCGTCGATGACCTCATCGGTCAACTCATATTTAGAGATGATGAACATCGCCAAACCCAGCAAGATGGCAGGAATCACACATACCAGCCAACGGATACCCTCCTGTGCCAGAGGAGTCTGCTGCTCCAAATCGTTCATGAAGTAAGCACCGGCAGCATTACCTACCGACATCATGGCGAAGGCTGTAATGAAGAAGAGTGCCACGATACGGAGAGGACGGTTATGGAAGAATTCTGTCCACAGGTCACTCACCTTAACATTCTTGGTTTCCTTCTCGTCCATTACCACACGCTCCTTGGTTTGGGTAAAGCAGAATACCAGAAGGGCGAAACCTACCAGGGCAAAAATCAGCATGGCAACAAACCAAGCATTACTGTCGGTAGGAAGAGAGTTGCCCTCCTGAGCAGCTGCTGCCTGATAACCGGTCCATGCAAGAACTGCACCAGGAATAACACCACCCAGAGCCATACCTGCCTTATAGAAGATACCGGTCAGGGCATTGACGATGCCGGCAATACGCTTGCCGCTGGTATATTCTGCAAAAGAGATAACCTCTGGAATCAGAGCCCACATATATCCTGTAGCTACGATTACGCCTGTTGATTTGATGAACTGAGCGATATAAACCAGCGTGATATGATCCTTTACAGATCCCATCTTGCTGATGATATAAAGCATCGCCATACCCACGATAGCCACAGTAAGGAAGATGTAGAACATATTCTTCTTGCCCACCTTTTTCTTGATGGCAGGAACCAGTGGCATAAAGATGAAAGATGGCAAAGAGCCCAAACCCATGAAGAGTGCCATCTCGATAGGGAGATCCTTGGCTGCTGCGAGCATGGCTACCAGGATTGGAACACCTGCCGATACACAGAGTCCACCCACATTTGCCATAAACATACGTACAGAGGTAAGAATGGTTATTTCGTCTGTATCGCGAGTCAGCGAAGAGTTCAAGGCTCCGTAAGGTACATTGATCAATGTATAGAGCATAGACAAGCCTACGTATGTTACATAGGCATAGATAAGCTTGATGGTTTCTGTCTGTCCTTCCATACCATTCCAAAAACAGAGGATGGCAAGTACGGTGAGTGGCAAACCCGCCAGGACGAGATATGAACGATACTTACCCCAACGTGGATTATGCTTATCTACATAAGTTCCCACCAACGGGTCCCAGAGTACATCGACCAAGCGAACCACCAAGAACATGGTGGCAGCAACACCAGGATTAAGTCCATAGATGTCGGTGTAGAAGAACAACAGATACATACAGATGGTCTGGTAGATGAGGTTTTGCGCCAAGTCGCCAGATCCGAATCCGATGCGTTGTAGCCAATTCAGTTTGTAGAATCCCTTAGATTCCTGTGTTACAGATGTCTGTTCCATATTTTATTCTGTCATTAAGTTTACACCTTATTATATATATAATATAAAAGATGCATATAATATATTTACTTCAATTTCTCTGCGGCAAACTTGCCCATTGCCTCATATCCCTTCGGATTGAGATGCAGCCAGTCGTCAGAATACTCTGCCTTCAGACGCTGAGGGTCTTTCGGATCGCGGGTCAGCTCATCGAAATCGATGACCTCGTCGAAGGCACCACTTTTTCTAATCCATTCGTTCACGGTCTGTCGCATTGCCTCGTGCCAGAAAGAATACCATCCGTTTCCCTTGGTTGGGGTGATGGTTCCGCCATACACCTTGATTCCCTTTGCCTTGGCTTTCGCTATCAGCACCTTGTAGCAGGCAATCAGGGTATCTGTTACATGCTCATAATTTCCGCTGCAGCAACCGATATCGTTGGTTCCCTCGAAGATGATGAGTTTATCTACACCTGTCTGTCCCAGGATATCACGGTCGAAACGTTTCATGGCTGGTTCGCTCAATCCACCTTGCACCACGCAGTTGCCACCGATACCGAGATTCAATACGCCGTATGGCTTCTCTGCATTCAGGGCATCCGAGAGGAAATCGGTCCAGCGGTTCTGATGGTTAGTAGTACTTCCACGGCCATCAGTAATAGAGTTTCCGAGGATAGCTACCACAGGGGTAGCCTTATCGGTCTTCACATCAATGGCAGAAAGATTGTACCAGTGATCCACCTCCTCGCCATCATCAAAACTCTTATCCATCGGTTTAGGAGTACGATGCAAACCGTTTACTATATAAGATGTGGTACGTGAACCACGATGGGATGTTGCATTCACTGGAGTCTGCTTGCCATAGTCGATGGTAATCGTGAGGCGCTGTCCACTCTTCAAGGCATATTTCAAATCATCTGAGAAGATAGCCTTGCCAGGAGCAATGGTTACATTCTTCTTGCCATTAAACTTGAGATACTTCACGGTCTTACCATTCACAAACCAGTTGCTATTCTTATCAGTATCTGCAATATACACCGATTTGATTTCTACCGGCTCCTTGCTCTGCTCGTTGCTGAGTTTCACTCTGAGTTCCTCTCCGCCAAAAGATACATGAACCACCTGTCGACAAGAACGGTTGCTCAAGCTTTCCTTAGGCATATCTCCTTTACCAGTCCATTCCACTGCAGTAGCCCAAGATCCTTTCCATACCTTTTGGGCAAAAGCTACTGAACTTGACGTAGCCAATACGAGCGCCAGCGATAATATTTTGATTGCTTGTCTATTCATTGTTATTATGATGCCTTTAATGTTTCTATTGTTGTTGACGATGCAAATTTACTAATAAGTGATGAAATAACAGGCATTTAATAGTTACCATTACTTTTCTATTTGTTTCATACCTGCAAAAAGGGCACAAAAAGATAAAGAAACAAAAAGAAATGAAACATTTTGTTGCATTAGAATTTGTTTCTTTCATTGTTTTTTGTTACTTTTGCAGCCGTAACAACCTATTTTAAACAAGAAAACGGACAGGAAATATGAAGCATATCAGACATTGCCTAACGGCACTCTTCGCTATCACCATCTCGCTCATAGTATGGGCTGACAGTGGTGAACTTTTCACTTCGGGCAAACTGTCAAGTTCGCTTATCAACTGCATTGTGCAGGATAAATACGGATATATCTGGGTGGGAACCGAATACGGACTCAGCAAGTTTGACGGCTACCGCTTTACCAACTATCTGCACAACGAAGAAGACACAACCTCCATTACTGACAACATTATCTCCGACCTGCTGGTAGATAAGAAAGGTAACCTGTGGATAGGTTGTGCCAAGGGGCTGATGCGCTATAATTATGAGACGAACGATTTCGCCCGTCTCCAGTTTCCTGATGGCAGAAAGCCACGTATCTATTCTATGGTAGAAAGTCACAATGGCGATATCCTGCTGGGTACTGCAGGATATGGTCTCTATTCTGTAAAAGACAGAAATACCCGGAAAGGAACAGACAACCTTTTCACTATCAGACAGGAAAGGCAATACGCTGAGCGCGATTCTGTTGTATTCTTTACCCATATCTACGAAGATAAGCATCATTATCTCTGGCAGAGTAGCCACCTTTCAATCTTCACCCGTTTCATCAAGAAACAAGGCAAGGTGCTGCGCAAAGACTTCAAATCGCCATGCGGAGCACCTGTGGCTTTCATCCAACATCGTCCGCAGGCCATGCTCATCGTCTGCATGTATGGCATCGTCTATTATGATTACCGGACAGGCCGCATCGCTGATGCCGGCTACGACTTTGGCGGTTATCAGAATAATGTAACCATCAACAATGCTACCTTCGACCACGAAGACAACCTCTATATCAGCACCTCTGAACATGGTGTTCTCATGATCAGAAAGGGAAGTAACAGGGTAGAACAGTTGGAGAACAGCAACAGCAGTTTCAATCTGGCTACCGCCTTCGTCAACGATATCATCGAAGATAAGGACAACAATCTCTGGATAGGCTGTTACAAGAAAGGTCTGTACCTGATTAACCAGCGCCAGCAGGCTTTCAACAGCTGGAGTTTCTCTGCACAGAACTACATCATCGGCAGCAGTGTTTCATCTATTGCACAAGGCGAAAATGGTGAAACATGGTGTACGGTACAGAACAGTGGTGTGTTCTGTTTTGATGCTTCAGGCAAGATTATCGCCCATCCCCAGTCACCTGCCGGTACCTGCATCATCTATAAAGACCGACGTGGCGATTACTGGATCAGCAATGGCAGCGCACTCTACAGCTACAACCCTCATACAGGTACATACCAGCAGAAACTCACCTTTACCAGCGCCGGCATCTACTGTATGACCGACGATGCACAGGGCAACCTCTACATTTCTGTATACAGCAAAGGCCTATATATATATAATGTGGAAAGCGGCAAGGTTACCGTTCTGAACATGCAGCAAAGAGGCGATAAAGGATTTCTCTGCAACGACTGGGTGCGAAGCATGGCGCTCGATCATACAGGCCATTTATGGATAGGAACCTCTAATGGAGTTTCCTGTCTCAATACCAAAACGCTCAGTTTCAAGGATTTCGGATGGCACATTATTCTGAAAGACAGACAGGCAAATGGTATCTGCGAAGGAAAGAACGGCGATATTATCATCGGTACCGAAGAAGGACTCTATCTGTTTGACAGAAAGAGCAATAAGACAAAGAACTTCCCTCATGCAGAAGCGTTGAAAGGCAAGCAGGTCTGCAGCATCATCAAAGACCAGAAGGGTGACTTGTGGGTAAGTACAACCATGGGCATCTGGCAGTACGAACAGAAGAACAGACAGTTTATCGGGCACATCAACGGCAACGGACTTACTACCCGTGAGTACGTGCTGGGCTCTTCCATGCATACCGCCAGCGATCTTATCGCCTTCGGAACCAGTGATGGTATCACAACCTTCTATCCTGACGTTGTCAGAGCCAAGAAGATGGAACTGGGAGATGTACATCTCACCAACTTCATCATCGACGGAAAGCCAATCAACTGTATGGTCAAAGACTTCAGCATTCCTTACTCCCAGAATTCATTCACTCTGGAGTTCTCGCTGCTCAACTACAGGAACACCGATAATATCAGTTTCCAATACCGCATCAACGACGGCAAATGGAACAGCACCAATGAAGGCGCCAATGCCGTAGCATTCAACAAGTTGAAACCGGGCGACTATACGCTGGAGGTGAGAGCTACCAGCAATGGCAGATATTCCAAGAATCCTACCATCATCAACATCAAGGTATGCGATCCTTGGTATGCATCACCCGAGGCATATCTCCTCTATATCCTGATCACGGCAAGCGTCATCCTGTATGTCATCTATACATACGAGCGCCGCCGCAAGGCAGACCTGGAAGAGACCAAGATGCAGTTCCTCATCAATGCCACCCACGACATCCGCTCGCCGCTGACATTGATTATGGGACCGCTCAACAAGCTGAAAACAAGATTAACAGATGCCGAAAGCAAACAGGATATCGATACCATCGACCGCAATGCCCAGCGCCTTCTGCTTCTGGTAAACCAGATACTTGATGAGCGAAAGATAGACAAGAACCAGATGCATCTCCATTGCCAGGAGACTCCGCTCAAGGATTTCCTACATGGCATCGTATCGCTCTACCGCTTCAATGCACAGGAGCGCAACATCACCCTTTCGCTCAAAGAAGACGAAAGCCTCAGCAGCGATAAAGGCAAGCTGAAGGTTTGGATAGACCGCATCAACTTTGATAAGGTTATCTCCAACCTGCTCTCCAATGCCATGAAGTATACCTTTGATGGCGGAAAGATTACTGTTATCATAGGTAAAGACGAAAAGAATGCAACCATCAGGGTAGAAGATACAGGCATCGGACTGAAGGAAGAGAAGACTGACCGCCTCTTCGAACGTTTCTATCAGGGAAAGAACAGCAGCGGTCTCCATATCGAAGGAACCGGTATCGGACTCAACCTCTGTAAAGCATTTGTAGAAATGCACGGAGGCAAGATCAAGGCCTACAACCGTACCGACGGCATCAAGGGTTCCTGCTTCGAAGTAAGCATTCCGCTGGGCAACAGCCATCTGCAGCCAGGCGAGATACTGGAAGAAGAAGACAAGAAGGAGCAGGAGATTACCAAAAAGAAAGTACAGGCTAACCGTAACTTCAATATCCTGATAGTTGACGATGACAGCGAGATTGCCCAATACATCAAGACCGAACTGAGCGACTGGTACCGCTTTGAGCATGCCTGCAACGGCAAGGAGGGTTTGAAGATGCTGCTCACCGGCAAGTACGACCTCGTGATAAGCGATGTGATGATGCCGGAGATGGATGGAATCACGATGCTCAAGAACATCAAGAGCAACAGCAACATCAGCGATATTCCTGTCATCCTGCTCACCTCAAAGAGCGAGGTGGAACACCGGTTGGAAGGACTTCGCAGAGGAGCCGATGCTTTCCTGGCAAAGCCTTTCGACATGGAAGAGTTGCATATTCTTATCGACAACCTGGTGGATAATGTGCGACGCATCCGCGGCAAATACAGCGGAGCACAGGGCCAGAAGGCGAAGATTGAGCAGATTCAGGTAAAGGGCAATAACGATGCCCTGATGGAACGCGTGATGAAATATATCAACGCCCACCTTGCCGATCCCGACCTCAATGTAGAGAAACTTACCGAGGAGGTAGGTATCAGCCGTGCACAGCTCCACCGTAAGCTGAAGGAGATTGCTGGTGTTTCTGCCGGAGAATTTATCCGTAACCTCCGACTGGAACAGGCGGCACGACTCATCGAAGAGGGGCAGATTAATATCACGCAGGTAGCCTACTCTGTAGGTTTCAACAACCAGACCCATTTCTCTACCGTGTTCAAAAAACACTATGGCATGTCGCCTAGCGAGTATGCTGAAACAAAGAGAAATGAGAAATAAACAACAAATAGAAGAGAATAAGGTATTTTTTCGTATCTTTGCAGCAGAAACAATAATAATACAAACTAACGATCTGTAAAGATATGAAGAAATACCTCATTTTATTATTTACGGTACTTACATCACTCCATGTTTCTGCACAGAGTGATGGTTCACAGTTATGGCTCGGAAAGCAGTATGCTAACTCATGCCAAGTTATCTCACAGTTGCCTGATGATGCAACAGCCAAGATTGTCAAGCAGGAGTTGGAAAACAACTGGCGTGGCAAGAATGTTGAGCTCAAGATAGACAAGAGTCTCAACCTGGGCGAGGGCTATAACATCTACGTCCGTCCTGCCCAGCAAGGCGACAACATTCAGTACGAAGCAACTATCACCGCCAGCAATCCTATCGGTTTGCTCTATGGTGCCTACGAGCTGATTCGTCTTCAGAACACCGATGCCTACAACACTGGTAGCGGTAATCAGCAGAACTTCAGCAAAACTATCGATGAAACCGAGAAGCCACAAGTGGGTCTCCGCATCCTCAACCATTGGGATAATCTCGATGGCAGCATCGAACGTGGCTATGCCGGAAAGAGCATCTTCAAATGGGAAGAAATCAAACTCGGCAAAAACGGTAAGGGCGGCAGCATCAGCAAGAGTCTGCACGACCGTCTCATCACCTATGCTCGTGCCAACGCCTCTTTGGGCATCAACGGCAGCGTGCTCAACAATGTGAATGCATCGCCAAAGATGATGACCGCAGAATATATTAATAAGGTGAAGATCATCGCCAACATCCTGCGTCCTTATGGCATCCGGGTATACCTTAGCATCAACTTCGCTTCGCCTATGGCTTTGGGCTACACCAAGACTGCCGACCCACTGGATAAGAAGGTTCAGCAATGGTGGAAGAAGAAGGCAAAGGAGATATATGCTACCATCCCAGACTTTGGCGGATTCCTGGTAAAAGCCAATTCTGAAGGACAGCCTGGTCCTGGCGACTACCACCGCACACATGCCGATGGAGCCAACATGCTTGCCGATGCCGTCAAACCATACGGAGGCATCATCATGTGGCGAAGCTTTGTATATGGTGCCAACCATAAGGGTGAAGACCGTGTGAAACAGGCTGTCAGCGAATTCAAAGGTATGGATGGCAAGTTCCGTGACAACGTAATCCTACAGTCAAAGAATGGTCCGCTCGACTTCCAGCCACGTGAGCCATACGCTCCTATCTTCGACAACATCAAACAGACTCCACAGATAGCAGAACTTCAGATTACCCAGGAATATCTCGGTCAGTCTAAGCACCTCACCTATCTCGCTCCTATGTGGAAGGAATTCTTTGGCTTTGTTAATCCAGACAGACTGGTTGGAATCTCAGGTGTAGCCAATATCGGTGATGATGCCAACTGGTGCGGTCATCCTTTCTCACAGGCTAACTGGTATGCTTTCGGCAGATTGGCATGGAATCCTTCACTTACAGCCGAGGAGATTGCTCACGAATGGCTCGTACAGACCTACGAAAACCAGGACGAGAAATTTACCAAGCCGGTAGAGATGATGATGATGACTTCGCGCGAAGCTTGCGTCAACTATATGATGCCTTTGGGTTTGCACCACATCTTCAAGTTCGACCACCACTACGGTCCGGAGCCAGATGGTTTCATCGCAAGTTATCCTTTGGAATGGTGCCCGGTCTACTATCACAAGGCTGATGCTCAGGGTGTAGGTTTCGACCGTTCATCCAAGGGCACAGATGCCGTTGGTCAGTACCCAGAACCATATCGCAGTCTGTATGATAACATCGAGACCTGTCCTGAAGAATATCTTCTCTGGTTCCACCATGTGCCTTGGACTTACAAGATGAAATCAGGCAGCACCCTCTGGCGGGAACTCTGCATGAAGTACAACATGGGTGTGGCGATGGTAGAAGTTTACCGCGACTTTTGGCATACCTCAGCCAAGCAGTATATGAAGGGACATGAGCAGGAATGGCAACATACCGATTCATTGCTCAATGTGCAGTTGGAGAATGCAAAGGAATGGCGCAATACCTGTCTCAAGTATTTTCAAACCTTTTCAAAAATGAAGATTTATGAATAAGATCGTATTATCTTTTCTAGCATTATTATGCTGCATCAACATACAAGCTGGAGTGAAACTGCAGAAGCAAGGCTCTGCAACCCAGCTTGTTGTCAATGACAAGCCGATGCTTCTCCTGGCTGGTGAGTTGAGCAACTCTGCCGCAACGAGTCCTGCCGACATCAGGAAAGCATTGAAACAGATGAAGAATAGCGGAGTCAACTCTGTCTTCGTTCCTGCATATTGGGAATTTGCAGAACCTAATGAGGGCAAATATGATTTTGCACTTGTAGACAGCGTCATCACAACTGCCCGTAAGCATGACTTGAAAATTGTCTTCCTATGGTTTGGTGCCTGGAAGAATTCCATGAGCTGCTATGCTCCACTATGGGTAAAGGAAAACACCAAGCGTTTCCCTCGTTCACTCACCGAGAATGGCAAGCCATTGGAGATATGCACAGCCTTCAGCGACAACCTGCTTCAAGCAGACAAGCGAGCATTCTGCGAACTGATGAAGCACATTAAAGCAGTAGACAGTCAGGAGAATACCGTTATCATGATGCAGGTAGAAAACGAAATCGGCATGCTCGAATCTGCCCGCGACCACTCTCCTCTTGCCGAAAAAGCTTACAGACAGCCAGTTCCTGCCCCATTACTCAAGGCGCTCAAGCTCAAGAAGAAAGGTACATGGGCAGAAGTTTTCGGAACAGACCGTTATGCTGACGAGAAATTCCAGGCATATTATTATGCTAAATATGTAGAGCAGCTAGCCTCAGCAGGCAAAGCCATCTACAATATTCCGATGTATGTAAATGCAGCAATGAACAGCCGTGGCAGAAAACCAGGCGAATATCCTTCTGCCGGACCACTTGCCCATCTGATTGATATCTGGAAATGCGGTGCACCAAGCATCGACATCTTTGCACCAGACATCTATGATACCGGTTACAAGGGATGGGTAGAGAAATACAAGCGTGCCGACAATCCTTTCTTCACTCCAGAAGTGAAGTGCGATGCCAACAGTGGCGTAAAGGCTTACTATACCTTTGGTGAAACCGATGCTATCAGTTTCAGTCCGTTTGCTCTCGATGAAGCTGACTACAAGGTGAAGAACAGTCTCAGACGTTCATATAAGGTTATCGACCAACTCTCTCCTATCCTGCTTCAGCATCAGGGAAAGGGGAAAAACTGGGGATTACTCTTCGACCAGAAAGACAAAGAGCGAATCATCGAAGATGGAGATATCACCATGACCTGCCGTCATTTCTTCACGCTACCATGGGATCCACGTGCTACAGATGGAAGTAAATGGCCTGAAGGCGGTGGCTTGATTGTGAAACTAGCCAAGAACGAATACATCATAGCTGGTAATGGTATCGTCGTAGTTTTCCAGAGCAAGACAGAAAAAGCACAAGCTGAAGAAAAGAAACTTGGTGAGGACGGATTTGTAGACAACGGTGGAACCGAAACAAAGAAACAAGCCACAACCTTCAAAGGCAAGCGTATCGGTATCGGATATGTAGACCAGATTGAAGTAGACAAAAACGGCAAATTACAGTTTATCCGCCGTGACAACGGCGACCAGGACCATCAGGGGCGCCATGCCCGCATCTCATGTGGAGACAATAAAATACTCCACATCAAGCTATACGAATACTAAAACGTCTATATACAATAAGGTATAAAGGGGATTTGCAGCTGCATATCCCCTTTTTTCTGCTCTAATATGTCTATTTTATTGCTCATGAAACATTTTAAAACACGCAAGATACAAATTTTAACTGCACTTTACGAAAAAGGACATATCTTTGCAGCCATAAACCAATTAACAAAATAGTAAGTAGAAAACATTTTATATACCTATAAGCTGTTAAACTATGAAGTTATATTTTAAACAAACAACAATCTTAATGGGTATGTGTTCCACACTTGGAATGTATGCTCCAGAGGTACAAGCTAGCAATGGAGAAGCAAATTCTCTGATAGCAACTTCAGTACAACAAACAAAAAAGGTTACAGGTAATATCAGCGATTCTATGGGGCCGCTGATTGGTGCAACAATCAAGGAGAAAGGAACAGGTAACGGTGTAGTAACCGACCTTGATGGTAATTTCTCTATTAATGTAAAGCCTGGCGCTACGCTCGTGATTTCTTATGTTGGTTACAACACCAAAGAAGTCGTAGTCGGCAATCAGACAAACATTAAGATTTCAATGGAGGAAGAAGGTCATAGCCTCAACGACGTTGTCGTTATCGGTTATGGTACCCAGCGTAAGGAAGCCGTTACTGGTTCTGTAGCTAACGTTACTGGTTCGTTGGTACGTGAGGTTCCTGGTGCCGACATCACCAACGCCCTCCAGGGCCGTATCGCAGGTGTACAGATGGCACAGACTTCATCAAAGCCAGGTGCGTCCATGCAGATTCGTATCCGTGGTACACGTTCCCTGACAGCCAGCAATGACCCATTGATCGTACTCGACGGTATTCCATTCGCAGGTAGCATCAGCGACATCGATCCTAACAACATCAAGAGCATGGACATCTTGAAAGATGCCTCTGCTACCGCTATCTATGGTTCTCGTGGTGCCAATGGTGTCATCATCATCACTACTTATAAAGGTTATCAGGAGCAGCGCCCTACTGTAACTTATAATGGTTACATCGGTGCCAAGACTCTCTTCCACCGTTATCCGATGATGAACGCAGAACAGTTCACCAAACTCCGTCAGTATGCCAACAAGTTCCAGAATGGTCCTGATGAGAAGTATTGGGGCGAAGATGGTGCTGTGGATATGGATTGGCAGGACGAATTGTTCAAGACTGGTATCACAACTAACCATGACATCGGTGTATCTGGCGGCTCTTCCAAAGGAAGCTATAACTTCGGACTCTCATACTATCGTGATGAAGCTGTTATCCCTACACAGAACTTCAACCGTTATGCTATGCATGCAGCCATCGATCAGGAGATAGGTAAATACGTGAAGATTGGTTTCAGCACCAACAGCAACTACAGTATCACCAACAATAGCGACCTCGGTCTCTACAACACACTGAGTGCAACTCCTATCGCTAACCCATATAATGAGGATGGCTCATTGAAGACACGCATCCGCATGTCTAGTGATGATCAGTGGGTTTATACCAAGAATACCATCGAGAGTCTTGGTGACAGCCACAAAGATCAGACCAAGGCATACGGTACCTATAACAACTTCTATGGCGAAGTGAAGATTCCTCACGTAGACGGATTGAAATATCGCATCAATCTCGGTTTGAACTATCGTTCCAGCGAATATGGAAACTATGTAGGTCAGGGTGTATTCTCTGACAAGGATAATGCAGACTCTCATGCCACTTCCCGCTATCAGCGCACAACCAACTGGGCTATCGAGAACATGCTGACATACGACAAGACATGGGGCAAACATACAATCAATGCGGTAGCACTTTACTCTGCTGAGCAGACCAACTATCGCCAGACCTATATGTATGGACTCGACATTCCTAACGACAAGTTCCAGTTCTATAACATCGGTTATGCAAAAACGGTAACAGTAGATCCTGCAAATCAGGCATATTACAAGAGTGGTCTTGAGTCTGTCATGGGACGTGTGATGTACAACTACGACAACAAGTATATGGCAAGCGTAGCCTTCCGTTCAGATGGTTCTTCCCGTCTGGCAAAGGGACACCAGTGGCATACTTATCCTGCCGTATCTCTCGGTTGGAATATCTCTCGTGAAAACTTCATGAAGGATATTACTTGGCTGGAAAGCTTAAAACTCCGTGTGGGTTATGGTGAGACATCTAACCAGTCAGTAAACCCATATTCAACCCTCGGTGCATTGAGCACACGTGCCTACAACTTCGGTAGCGACCCTAATGGTTATGCGGTAGGTATGTACGTTTCTTCTCTTCCTAACTCAGAACTCGGCTGGGAATATTCCAAGACTTGGAACTATGGTATCGACTTTTCTCTCTTCGGTGGTCGTTTGAGCGGTACTGCAGAGTACTATGTTCAGAATACAGAAGACTTGCTGATGAGCGTTAACTTGCCATCAACATCCGGCGTAAGAAGCTATATGGCAAACGTAGGAAAGACCCGCAACAAGGGTTTCGAGCTTTCTCTGAACGGAACCATCATCGACAATAAGAATGGATGGACATGGGATGCAGGTGTAAACTTCTATACCAATAAGAATGAATTGGTAGAATTGGCATCAGGAGCAACACGTGACGAAAGCAACTGGTGGTTCGTTGGTAAACCTATCAACGTCATCTACGACTATGAGAAGATTGGTATCTGGCAGACCGACGAGGAAGACATCCGCAAGGTTGCTGAACCAGGTGGTAACGCTGGTATGATCAAGATTAAGTACAATGGTGACTATAACGCAGATGGCACTCCTACCCGTCCATACGGTGAGGCTGACCGTCAGATTATGAAGGTAGACCCAGACTGGGAAGGTGGTTTCAATACCCGTGTAGCTTACAAGAACTGGGATCTCTCAGTAGTAGCTTCATACCGTCATGGTGGTACATTGATTAGCACCATCTATGGTTCACAGGGTTATCTGAATATGCTGACCGGTCGTCGTAACAACATTGATGTAAACTATTGGACAGAGGACAATCCTACAAATGATTATCCAAAGCCAGGTGGTATCGAAAGCAGTAACAACCCTAAGTATGGTAATTCACTGGGTTACTTCAGTGGTTCTTATCTCAAGATTCGTACCATCACATTGGGTTACAACTTCAATCAGCCATGGCTCAAGAAGTGTGGTATCAGCAAGGCTCGCGTTTATGCAACCGTACAGAATCCATTCGTACTCTTCTCTCCATACCATGATGAATCAGGCATGGACCCAGAGACCAACTCATACGGTAACGAGAATCAGGCAGTAACCTCATTCTACAAGTCAAACTTGCTCGTAGCAGGTTTCAACACACCTTCTACCCGCAACTGGTTGCTCGGATTAAACATAACCTTCTAAAAATTGACAACAATGAAAATTCGCAGTTATATATTAGTAGCAGGACTTCTTGCATCAGGCCTTGCATTTACAGGTTGCTCTAGTGTGCTCGAAGAAACCGACCGTCAGGGATATACCCCTGAATATTTTAAGACAGAAAAGGGTGTAGAGGCAGGCATTACATCACTCTATGCCAACCTTCGCTATTATTGGGGCAATGGTTATTGGCTCATAGCTACAGAGGAAGGCACCGATGAGTATACCTACGGACATGGTGGTAACGGAAACGATTACCCTATCGATATGACAGAGCAGATTCTGAATCCAAGCAACTGTCGAGCAGATGTTTTGTGGAACGTAGCCTTCTCTGATATCAATACCGCAAGTGGTGTGATTGAGAATGGTTCTGCTGCAGGCATTACTGAAAGTCTTTTGTCAGAAGCTCGCTTCTTCCGTGCATTCGACTACTTCGAGTTGGTTCAGACCTTCGGTGGTGTTCCATTGGATTTAGGTGCCGGTGAGTTGAAGTTCAACATCAATGCTACCCGTACTTCTACCCGTAACACAGTACCAGAAGTTTATACCAAGGCGGTATTTCCTGACTTGAAGATTGCCATCGAACAGCTTCCTGACGCAGGTCGTGTCACAGGTGGTGTCACCAAGACCGCAGCTCGTCTGGTACTGGCTAAGGCTTATCTGACATACGGATGGTGGTTGCAGAATCCAAACAACATTCCAACCTACCCTACCTGCGACCGCCAAGACCCAGATGGTCATGATGCAGCATGGTACTTCCAGCAGGCATACAATATTGCAGTAGAAGCCATCAACAATCCTGCAGGATTTGGTTTGCAGAAATCATTCTATATGGTTAACGTGGGTACAAACGACCGCAACAACGAGATTTTGCTTTATGCAGACCACAACGAGTCTAACAACTACTATGATGGTGGTACCAACTTCGACTGGGCAGGTGGTAATGCGCCTGGTAACTTCGCCCGTTGGATGTGCCGTTGGGACTATACCTTCCTGGAGACATCCAAAAATGCGACAACATGGGATGCATTCCGTTCTGTACAGCGTGAAGCCGTTCAGGGAAAGGACCGTCCTTGGAAGCAGATGGCTACTCCTATCGAGGTAATGACCAAGACCTTCGCTGAGAAGAAGATGGACTCTCGTTTCGACGGAACATTTGCTTATCAGTTCCGCAGCAACTGGGATAAATCTGGTGCTATTTCAGGCACAGCATATAATGCCAACAACCTGCCCGTAAATGCACAGGATTCTATCCTTACCTTCATCGATGACAGTGAAGCTGCAGGCATCGTTTATCCACAGGAAGGTGTAAAGAATGCAGCTGGTGATGGTACCAAGACTGCTGGTTACAGCAATGTAGGCGCAGGTGTACTCCCAGGTCGTGCCGACTGGGTGATTGCAGCAAGTGGTATCAGCCGCTATGCATGGTTGAACAACTGGAAGAATGGTATCTACCGTTCAGACAATGGCAACACATTGGGTAAGCCTAATGGTGACAGCCCACGTCCATACCCTGTATTGAAGTTCTCTGAACTCTACTTCATCGCTGCCGAGGCTGCAGTAAAGGGTGCAACAACAACTGGCAACTGGACCGCTCGCAATCTGATCAATGAGATTCGTGGTCGTGCAGGTGTCTGGACATACGACAACAACCGTCAGCGCGAGAAGGTGGCAGACTACAGTCAGCAGATGAAGGATGCTACACCTCAGAATATCACCATCGAGTATATTCTGGCAGAGCGTTCACGCGAGTTCTTCGGTGAAGGTTACCGTTGGTGGGATCTCGTCCGCACCCAGACATGGAAGCAGATTGCAGGAACCTATACCATCTGCGGTCTTACAGCAGGCGATCATACTCCTAAGACTTGGGAACGTGTGCTCATCACTCCAGAGAAGTATCTCCGTCCTATTCCACAGGGACAGATTGATGCGCTCCAAATGTCAGCAGAGGAAAAGGCTGCTTATCAGAATCCAAGCTATACAGAATAAGACAAGCTACAATGACAGAATACCATATTTTCGACAAACGTATTAGAATACAATAAATAGATGTCGAAATACACTTAATTAACAAAAGAAGGAGATATATTGTTTCATATTTCCTTCTTTTGTTTTTTTATTTATATATTATTCAGATATGAAACAAAAAGAAACACCGATGGCACGTTAGTTAACGGCACTTAACAGATAAAAGACTATCTTTGCAGCAGAAAATCAATAAAAACGAAATTCGTATATAAACCAACGAACAAGTTTTAAACCAATTAAATCATAAAAACCAATGGTACTCCTGGTGGTAGTAGTACCATCCGCATCCGCGGTACGAACTCTCTGAATGCCAACCGCATCATCCTCAACTTCGGCAAGGTAGGCGCTACCTATTATATAGATAACATCAAGTTCGGTCTTGCCAAGAATCAGAGTATCGCAACAAGAGGCATCCAGTATGTTCTGGCTAGAAACGGAAAGGCAAGAAAAGCCACCCGTGCCGGCAGCAAGATGTACTACGTACTGAAGACTCCTGCCGAGAAGCAGGCTGCCCTCGAAGGTGCAATGGATGCATGGGTTAGCGGTGTAGCTAATCACTTGAAGGAAAAGAACGTGGTGCCTTTCGGCTACGATGTCATCAACGAACCTATCGCCGACGGCAGCAATGGTCGCCGTGGATATGATGGTGTATTCGGAACGAGAAGAACAATGTTTCTTCTACCGTAGACAAGTAATTAAAGAGAAAATTCATGAAAATCTGTCGTAATCTCACTTTTTTATCGAGATTACGACAGATTTCTCGTTTAAAAGTTGTCGTAATCTCATATTTTTTGTAACTTTGCGACAGGTTTCACTAATATGAGATAGATATGAAGGAGAATATTATAGGCAGAGAACAAGAGATTGGAAAGCTTGAAAACTATATTTCAAGCCGCAAATCAGAATTTATAGCCATCTATGGCAGACGCCGTGTAGGCAAGACTTTTCTTGTAAAAGAACTGTTCGAAAACAGATTTACATTCCGCATTACAGGCAAAGACAATGTTACAACCAAGGAGCAACTTGCGAGTTTCAGCTTCGCACTCAACGACCAGCTAGGCATAGAAACTGATGCTTCTAATTGGCCGGAAGCATTCCGGCTTCTGCAGAAAGCATTGGAAAAAATGCCAGAAGGAACAAAAATCATTTTCTTCGATGAACTTCCCTGGTTCGACACGTATGCCTCCCACTTCATCAGTGCACTGGAACATTTCTGGAACGACTGGGCATCATACCGCAGCGACATCAAACTGATAGCCTGTGGAAGTGCTACCACCTGGATGCTCAACCAGGTTATCAATTCACGAGGAGGGCTCCATAATCGCATTACTCACAACATTCTGCTCTCTCCCTTCAAGCTGCATGAAGTAGAAGAGTATTTCAAAGCACAGGGTTTTTATTATGAGCGCCCGGAAATCATTGAGTGCTATATGGCAATGGGCGGTGTAGCTTATTACCTTTCTCTTTTCGAAAACAACAAAAGTGTGGCACAGAATATCCAGCAGCTTTGCTTCACCCGTGGCGGCGAACTCACCGAAGAGTTTGACCGTCTGTTCAGTTCGCTCTTCAAGAAAGCCGACAACCATCTTGCCATAGTTACAGCCCTGAAAAGCAAAGGCAAAGGAATGACCCGACAAGACCTGCTGGACGCCACGGGACTGGCAAACAACGGAAGGTTCAGCCAGATACTCAAAGAACTTGAGCAATGTGATTTCATCCGCAGTTATACTCCTTTCGGCAAGTCGAAGAAAGATATGATGTATCAGCTCATAGATCCTTTCTGCCTGTTTTATTTCAAATTCATGCATAATAAGGGGGCATTCCTCGACAACTATTGGGTCAAGATGCAAACCACTGCAGAGTATGAATCATGGTGCGGTCATGCCTTTGAAATCGTATGCCTTCACCACATCAACGAAATTATCAGAGCTTTGGGCATAGATGGCAGCATCAATACCCCTTGTTCATGGTCTTACCGACCTACTGCCAAAGTTATGGCAGACGAGGAGGCAGACGAAGACCTGAAACGTGGAACACAGATTGACCTGCTGATAGACCGCTCGGATAAATCCATCTCTATCTGCGAGATGAAATATTGCAATGGGGAATATGAAATCAGCAAGGCATACGATGCCCATCTGGCACACCGCCTGAAGGTTTTCAAGAAAGTGACGAAGACCACCAAGACGCTCATACCAACTTTTGTCACCCCTCATGGACTGTATAATAATATGTATGCAAGAAAGATCAACAGACAGGTAACAGGAGACGACTTGTTTTGAAAAATGTGGAATTTCCTGTCAAAAGTCCTTAGGAAAATGTGAGATTTCCAGTCAAAACTCCTTAGGAAAATGTGATGATTTAACAGAAAAGTCCTTAGGAAAATGTGATAAATATACTTAAAAGTCCTTAGGAAAATGTGATTTTCCTTGCGTAATTCACTGTTTATTAGCATCTTTGCCAAAACATAATTTTTAGCGTATGGAAAGACTACTTATATCCCAATTGTTAAAATGGAAAGACAATCACGGAAGGAAGCCGCTCATACTGGAAGGTGCAAGACAAATCGGTTCGCACCAGTCTCTTGCCATACGAGAGAAACAACAGTTCAAAAACCATCAACATCCCCCTCTATATGCTCTTTGTGCTAGACAAAGAATTAAAGGCAGAAAGTTAGTATTTCAGCGAAAGCGGCAGTTTTTGACAAAACTGCCGCTTTCGCTTGTTTTTCATAAGCAAAAGTATATAAAAACCGCATATTTATAATAAAATGTCGAGCAAAGTGCAACTTTTCTAGAAAAAAGTTTGGTGATTTCCTAAAAAATGCTTATTTTTGCAGCCGATTAAAAATATTATTAAAATTTAGTGAAGTTTGAGATACTTCCTTATATATAATAAGGTATGCCAACATACCCACCCCTACCAGTTCGGGATAAGAGTTGGAGACAAGAAATGAGTCCCCACGCTCAATAAAAGTTGGGAGGATATGTAGTGAGAAAGAAATATAAAACATTATATATTTATTAATTAATTAAACGAGAGAGATTTATGGAAAAAAGACTCATGACGTTTATTGCCTGCCTCTTCCTTAGTTTAGGAATGGCGTTGGCGCAAACTCAAGTTTCCGGTAAAGTAACCTCTGCAGAGGATGGTGAACCAGTCATTGGTGCATCTATCAAAGTAGCAGGTACCAATACCGGTACAGTTACCGATGTTGATGGTAACTTCTCATTGAATGTTCCAGCTGGAGCCAAACTAGAGATTTCATATATTGGTATGAACTCTCAAACTGTTAAGGCTGGATCTAACATGAAAATTGTTATGAATCCAGACAACAAGGCTTTGGATGAAGTCATTGTTGTAGCTTATGGTACTGCAAAGAAGAGTGCCTTTACAGGTTCAGCAGCAGTCATGAAAACAGAAGATATTGCTAAGGTTGCAGACTCAAACCCAGTTCAGGCTTTGACAGGTAAAGTTTCTGGTGTACAGATTAACACGCAAACTGGTCAGCCAGGTGTTGAAAATTTCAAAATCCGTATTCGAGGTATCAGTTCAATCAATGCTGGTAGCACCCCATTGGTTATTGTCGATGGTTCTCCTTGGGATGGAGACATGAATGATATCAACCCTAACGATATTGCTTCTATGACAGTATTGAAGGATGCTGCTTCTGCCGCTCTTTATGGTGCTCGTGGTGCCAATGGTGTAGTCATCATCACAACAAAGACTGGCAAGGAAGGTTCTTCATCAATCACCGTAGATGCAAAGTGGGGTTCAAACTCACGTGCTACACAGGATTACAAATATGTCAAGAGCCCTGCTAAATATTATGAGACTTGGTACAAGGGCCTTTACAATTACGCAAAGGCACAAGGTATGGGCAACGAGTCTGCTGTAGCATGGGCAAACGAGAATCTTTGCTCTGATAGCGATTACGGATTGGGTTACAACGTATATACCGTACCAGACGGTCAATATCTGATTGGCTCTAATGGTAGAATCAACCCTAACGCTACACTAGGTCGTGTTTATAACTACAAAGGCCAGGACTTCATGATTACTCCAGATGACTGGACAGATGCTACATATCAGAACAGTTTGCGCCAGGAGTATGCAATCACTGCAACAGGAAGCACAGATAAATCTTCTTTTTATGGTTCTGCCAACTATTTGAGCAATGATGGTATCACAAAAGCTTCTAATTACAAGCGTTTTACAGGTCGTTTGAAGGCAGACTTTCAGTTGCGCCCATGGTTGAAGATGGGTGGTAACTTCAGCTACTCACATGCCAACACCAACTATCTCAGTACAGATGATGATGGAGCAGCAGGTTCATCAGGCAACGTGTTTGCCTTAACAACTGTAGCTCCAATTTATCCTCTGTATGTACGCGATGGCAAAGGTAATATCCTCTACAACTCGGAGGCTAAGCTTAATGTATACGACTATGGAGATGGAGAAGTTAATGGAATGATTCGTCCATATATTTCACAGGCAAACCCATTAAGTTCCAACCAACTTGACACTCATAATCAGGAGAGCAACACATTTAATGCTGTAGGTTTCGCAGAGATTCGCTTCTTGAACGATTTCAAGTTCACATCTACAAATAGCGTAATGGACTCTGAGGCTCGTTCAACATTAACAACCAACCCTTATTATGGTCAGTATGCAGCATCAAATGGTCAGGTAACAAAGGCTCATACACGTAGATGGTCTTACAACTATCAGCAGTTGCTGGATTGGCATCATGCATTTGACAAGCATGATGTTGACATCATGTTGGGTCATGAGTATTATCGTACTCGTTATCAGTCTCTCGATGCATACAAAACCAACATGTATTCATTCGATATTCCAGAACTTTCAGCAGCAGTGAATGCCGGTTCTGCAGACTCTTATTCAGATGACTATAATACGGAAGGTTGGTTTGGTCGTGTACAATACAACTATGCAGAAAAGTACTTCGGTTCTGTATCTTACCGTCGTGACGCCTCTTCACGTTTTGCACCAGAGAACCGTTGGGGTAATTTCTGGTCATTCGGTGCAGCATGGTTAATTTCTAAGGAAAAATTCTTCAATGTATCTTGGATAGATGAGTTGAAATTAAAGGCTTCCTATGGCGAGCAGGGTAATGACAACATCCAAGACCCAATCTATGGATGGGATCGCTACCTCTACCAGAATACTTATGATGTTGTGAACTCTAATGGCCAACCATCATTGGTTCCTAAGACTATGGGTAATAGAGATATCACATGGGAAAAGGGTGGCAACTTCAATGCCGGTATCGACTTCAGTTTGTTCAGAAGTCGTTTGACTGGTAGTATTGAGTACTTCTATCGTAAGACTACAGATATGTTATTCTACTTCCCATTACCAACTTCTTTTGGTTATGGTGGTTATTATGCAAACATTGGTGATATGCGCAACTCAGGTTTTGAGTTCACTTTTGATGGAGCTATCATCAAGACCAAGGACTTGACATGGGGAATCAACTTGAACCTTACCACTTACGGCAACAAGATTACCCGTTTGCCTGAAGAACGTAAGACAGCAACCGTTGATGGTATTAGAGGTTATGCTTCTACCAACTATTTTATCGGTGAAGGCAAGGCACTTTACAACTGGTATATGCCAAAGTATGCAGGCGTGGATCCCGAAACAGGAGTAGCTCTTTACTGGAAAGACGTAAAGGATGCTAATGGAAACGTAACAGGCGAAGAAAAAACCGACAAGTACTCCGAAGCTACAGAGCACCTTTGTGGTACTGCCCTTGCTCCTGTATATGGAGGTTTCGGAACAAACTTAACCTGGAAGGGACTTGATGTGTCAGTAAACTTTACCTATCAGATTGGTGGTAAGGTATATGATAGTACATACGCATCAGCTATGAAACTTGACAATGGTCATATTTTCCACGCTGATATGCTGAATGCTTGGAGCGAAGACAATAAAGGCTCTAATATTCCACGTATCCAGTTCAACGACACATACACAGCGTCACAGTCTGATCGTTTCTTGACAAATGCATCATATTTGACACTTCAAGACTTCACTATTGGTTATTCTTTGCCAAAGCAGTTGATTCAGAGTATCGGTCTTACTAAAGTTCGTCTTTACGTACAAGGCAACAATCTCTGGTTGTGGTCAAAGCGTCAGGGTCTTGACCCACGTCAGTCTATCTCAGGTGAAACAACTGCTGCATATTATTCACCAATCCGCACTATCTCTGGTGGTGTATCAGTTTCATTCTAACAAACTAAAAGATAACATAGAATATGAAAAGATTTCATAAATATATATTAGGAGCTAGCCTCTTGTCTATCGCACTTGTAACTACAAGTTGCGAAGACGAGACTGAGCCAACACACTTTGCAACCCAAGATCAAGCAAGTGCGTCAAGTGCTGCCACAAGAGCATTGGTATATGCAATGCCAGCATATTTCAATCATATAGATGAAAGTCTCATAGATGAAAAAAATTGGCATGGAGCATTCGGCTATGGTGCCATGATGATTATCCGTGATTTGCAAACTGGCGACCGTTCTATTGGTACAAAATATAATGGTCACTTTAAAAATTATGCATGCGATCAGTACATGGGCAAGCGTTATATCTACGCAAACTACCCTTGGAGTTATTACTATGGCTTTATCTTGACTACCAACAAGGTTATTGCAGCCATAGACCTTAACAATTGTACAGATGATCAGAAAGGCTACTACGGCATTGCCAGTGCTTTCCGTGCATTCTGTTATCTTGACCTAGCTCGTACTTACGAGTTCCTTGACAACAAGAAAGTTAAGTCGGTAAATGAAAACGGAAAGGATGTTGCTGGTCTTACTGTTCCTATCATAACAGACGCAATTAGCGAGAACGATGCACGCAAAAATCCACGTGCAACACGTGCTGATATGGCAAAGTTCATTGAGGACGATTTGAACAAAGCAGAAGAATACATTAAGTTTTCAACAGAAAAAACAAACATCTTGCCAGACCTCGCGTGTGTTTATGGTTTAAAGGCACGCCTTTATATGTGGCTTGAAGACTATACGAATGCTGCTAAGTATGCAAAGCTGGCATTCACTACAACATCTTCAAAGCCAATGACTGAGTCGGACTGTCTTGATGCTCAAAAAGGTTTCAATGACCTATCAAAGTGGATGTGGGGCGCAAAACAGACATCTGACGATGATGCCGTTAAAACAGGTATCATAAACTGGACTTCATGGGCATGTAATGAAACAACATTTGGTTATGCCGGTGTTGGTGCATATAACTTAATTGACGCCAATCTCTATAGCCAGATTGATGATAAGGACTTCCGAAAGAAGGAATTTATCGGTCCTAATGGTCCTTCAAAAGACCAGAAGATTTTGACCAAATTGCAACAAGCTTACGCATCAATTAAGTTCCGTCCTAATGAAGGTAATGCTGATTCTTATCAGACTGGTGCCGCATCAGCTTATCCAATCATGCGTATAGAAGAAATGTATTTCATTTGGGCTGAAGCAGAAGCTCATCTTGATGCCGCTAAGGGTAAGGAAGACTTGATTAAAGTTATGACAACCATATTGAAGCGTAACCCAGAATATGCTTTTAGCGGAACAACAACAGAAGAAGTTGTAAACGAAATCGTAAAGCAGAAGCGAATCGAGCTATTTGGTGAAGGTCAGACATTCTTCGACATCAAGCGTCTTAACATGTCAGTAGATCGCACATATAATGGGAACAACTGGATTCCATTGGCTCGACTCAAGACAGATGGTCGTCCTGCATGGATGAACTGGGTTATTCCTCAGAATGAGGAGAAGAATAACTCTGCACTGGCAGATTACAATAACCCAGACCCTTCTGATGTATACACAAAGTAATTATAATTCGTAAAACAAGAAATTATGAACAAATTGATGAAGTATAGCTGTTTCGCAATCATGGCATTGTCAGCATTGACATTTACTGCTTGTACAGAAGATTATGATTACGATCCATACACTAATGTAGAAAACTCAGGTTTTTACTTTACAGAAGCCAGTGACAGAGCATTGTTCTATCCAGAGGATAACAAGAGTATCACTGTAGAGGTTTGCAGAGCAGAAAGTGAGTCAAAGGAAGCTGCTACTGTTCAACTTTCTACGAGTTCAAATCTAGTTACACTTCCTTCAGAAGTATCATTTGCTGCTGGTGAATGCAAGAAAGAAATAACTATTCCTGTTGCAAACACACCAGGTATCCATGACGTAGATATTACCATCGCAAATGAAAAGGACAAGTTTGCATATGGTCCTGTCACATATTCTCAAAGAATCATTGTTTGTGGAGAGAAATTGTCAGGTGTATTTACCTCACAACTATTCAATTCAACAAATAATGTAGTTGTATACAAACTAGGAAATGACGGATACGACATTAAAGATTGCTATGAGGAAGGTAATGATATCGTTTTCTCTCTAGACAATAAAAGCAACATTATTGTTGATGAACAGCTAGCTTGGAATCATAAGAAGTATGGACCTGTATACGTAGAAGACTACGAAAGCAGTTTAGGAGTTTATCCAGGCAGTAAAGATTACCAAGGATACAGCGGTTATGACTCTGAGTCTGATACATATTACTTGACTTTGAAACACTATTGTGCTGCTGGTGCTTTGGGTAATTTCCGTGAAACATTGAAAATCACAAGATAAAAGCATTGTTTCATTAACTATATAATTAAGGTGTATCCTTATTGCTCAACACAATGGGCAAAGGGATACACCTTTTTCTTTTTATTTATCTCAAACATTTTCGACCTGTATGGTAGAAATAGTTTTATATCTCCTCGCAAGCCACCATTTCCGCTCCGCGGTAGATAACCACCAGCTTGTGAAGCTTTGTAGTCTTTACTGCCTCTCTGACCATATCACTGTCCGCATAGCGAGAGATTTGAGTTGAAGCCTCCTCGAAGAGCTTTTTTACTTGCTCATCTGTGGTTTGGCTCTTGCAATATTTCAACTCGATGATATATGAATCTACCATGTCCTTGTAGATGTCACAGAGCGGAGAGAGGAAGATGTCGGCATAGCCGCCATCATTGTCCAGCTCAGAGATAGGGCGATAGAACTTGTTCTGGCTTGTCATCGCCAAGGTGAAGCCATGCACGAAAGCCTCTCCCTTCTGCTTGTCTCGCTGGGAGGAGCACTTCTTCAGGCAGTCGGCGATATACTCAAAGTATGGCTTGAATTGTCCATCGTATGCCAGTTTACTCTCCAGTTTACCCTTGCTATATCTATCATATACCAAGTCGTTCTCCTTGTAGGTGTCGAGCAGGTAGGTGTACATCTGGTCGCGCACCACCTCATTCGGGATGATGAACTTGGTCTCACCCTTGTATGTTCCGTCTATCGTCACCATGCCGAAATAAAACAGCAGGCTGAGGAAGTTGTCTGGGTCGTTGATTCGCTCGGCAGGGAAGTTCTCGTTGAGCGTGCCTATCACGAATCCCTGGGTTACCAACTGCTGGATGATGCTAGCGTCGTGGGCGAACTCCTTGTCGTGGCGGATGAGCATTCGCAACTTGTCATAGTCGATACGGATGCTGGTCTCCACCATCTTCTTAGTGATTTGGTATTCGTAATCAATATAGTTATCTACGAAGTAGAGCACCATCATCGAGTTGTACATCGTGGTCTCACCATATCTCTCCTCGGCGAAGCAATAGTTGTCGTACCAAGGCTTCATCACCTTGATCAGCTCATCGGTGGTATGATTAAACGGCAGAACGCTGCCGTAATAATCCAGCATCTTTCTCACTTCTTCCTCGGTAAATCCCGTCATCTCATTGAAGTCAGATGAGAGCGAGTAGTTGGTTCCGATGTTGAATCCGCTGGTCAGGTTATCCATGGTCACAGGGGTTACTCCCGTGACGAACACTCTGCCCAGGCTATTGCCAGCCGTACCCTTGATGGTGTTGAAGAACTGGCGCAAGTATCCCTCTCCGTGGGTCTGGTTGCGATACCCCACAAGATGCTCCTCATGGGCGAGAATCATGTTGGTGAAGTAGTCGTACTCATCGATGAAGAGATAAATCTTCTTTCCCACCTCCTGGCATTTCTGGCAAAGAAACCTCAACTTGGATACCGCATCAGGCTCCTGTTGCAATCCTTCCTTGGTATCAGTAGGAAGAATATGTGCATAGATGTCACAAAAGAAATTGAACACAAGGCTACAATGGTTGTCCAGTCCATCCTTATAATCATCCAATCCTGCAGCCACCTCGGCAAAATTGAGGCGGATGATGAGATATGTATTATGCTCTGGTGTAGGATTCTGCCCGATGTATAGCTTGCCAAAGATTTCATCAAACTTGTCTTTCTTGTTGATGTCATAGTAATTCTCAAGCATGGAGAGGGTAAGTGTCTTACCGAAACGGCGAGGGCGAATGAAGAAGAAATACATATTGGATTCTTCTACTAGCTCTATGAAAGGAGTCTTGTCCACATAGTAACAATCCTCTTTTATGACATCCTCAAAATTCTGCATGCCGTATGGTATGCGCTTGCGATAAATGCGCTTTGGTCTTACTATCATAACTCAGTTTGATTATTCGTTTTTGAATCTGATGGCAAAGATAATACTTTACCTCCTAATCTCCAAAACTTTTCCCGAAAAACTTCTACCATACAGCTAGAACATTTTCCCAAGAAGAAACGATGGCAATAGTATTTATACAAATCGGATTTTAATGGGATGCTTGAGAAACAAAGATCCTTTACGCATATGAATAAGTTTTCTCAAATTTATTGCCACATTTGCCACGCTTATTATAAGTAACTGATAATAAGAGAATAACGGGTGACGATAAGGGGTTTTATTATTGTCACCTTATTGCCACCTATTGCCACACTCAGCTTAAAAACAGCGTTTTTCGGGCGTTCTAGAGGCGTTATGGGAGCTAATAGGTTGAAAATATTGAGCAAAAACGCTTATTTTCTATTCTATTTTTAGTGTTTTTCTATGCTTTTTATCGAAAAACCTCCCACGATGCAGCAAAAATTACGTCCCGACGTAGCATTTGATACGTCCCGATGTAGCAACAGACGCGTCCCGACGT
>ERZ791909.121-NODE-121-length-90006-cov-4.835566_pt1 | contig 90006 bp, 68 predicted proteins | sample MGYA00510143_ERZ791909 | MGnify/ENA primary metagenome ERZ791909 (study PRJEB30046, sample SAMN00792093) | human gut metagenome | study: EMG produced TPA metagenomics assembly of the A metagenome-wide association study of gut microbiota in type 2... | reverse complement strand
AAATCGGTCAGTTTGCCGCCCGCCTGCATCAGGATCAGACCGCCTGCCGCCACATCCCACGGGCCGAGATATCCCTCTATCCGGGCATCGAACCGGCCACAGGCAACGTAGCAGAGCTCGGCCGCAGCAGATCCCAACAACCGTGTTCCTCCGGCAAAACCATACAACCGGTCTACCAGCTTTTGAGCGACCGGACGGTAGTGGTCGGAATCATACGGGAAACCGAGTGCGACAAAAGCCTTGTCTAAGACGGCGACATCCGTTACCCGTATCTCTTTGCCGTCCAGATAAGCCTTGCTTCCTTTCCAGGCATAAAAACATTCATTGCGGCAGACTTCATACACGACGCCTAATAGCAATTCTTCCTTATTCCGCAGGGCGATGCTGACACAGTAAGGGGCCATATCGTGGATATAGTTGGAAGTCCCGTCGAGCGGATCGATCACCCAGCAGTAGTCCTCGTCTGTCAGGCTGCCCGAACCTTCTTCGGCAATAAACCCGGCTCCGGGAAGCAACGCCGAAAGTTGTTCGACTAAGCGCCGTTCGGATTCTTTATCCACATACGAGACATAATTGTGTGCACTCTTTTCCTCTACCCGCTCCCGGTCGAACTTTTGCCGTTCGTCACGGAGGAAAGCACCGGCTTTACAGGCTATTTGCCGTACTTCCGTACAAAGATATTCCAGGTCCGATATTCCAATCATCGTTTCATCTTTTTATGTTATGCCTTAATATAACGGCCCCTAACAGTTATTATTACCGTTTTATCGATATTACTTCTTTATTTTCATTTTATTCCCTATTTTTGTTAACGGAATGTCAAACAAAACAGACCCTTTAACCGTTATGCATATAACGAAAACACACAATAAGGACAAATGAGACGTTGGATGAAGCGAATAGGAATCGTATGCCTGATGCCGGTCGGATTGGTCATCTTGATTTCCATTCTTTTATATATACCTCCCTTCCAGAATTTCGCTGTGCGGTTAGCCACCAGATATGCCAGTGAAGCTACCGGTATGAATATCGGGATCGGGCAAATACGTCTTTCTTTCCCGCTCAACCTGACGGTACGGGAGGTGAGAGTCATAACGCCCCCCGACACGTTGTTGCTGCTCGAAAGTTTCCAGGTCAACATCCGCCCCCTGCCATTGCTGAAAAAGGAAGTGTTGGTGGATGCGATCGACCTCAGGGGGGTGAAAGCCAACACAGGTAACCTGATCGAGGGGATTGAGATCAAAGGGACCTTGGGGAAATTCTATGCCAAAGCAGACCGTATAGACCTCGGAAAAGAGGTTGCCCGGCTGAACAAGATCGATCTTTCGGACACGGCTATCACTCTCTTGCTGAACGATACGACAACAAATAAGGATACGACATCGACGGCTGTCCATTGGAAACTGCTGCTGGACGAGATCAACCTGGACCGGGTGGCCTTTGCCATGCAGATGCCGGACGATTCGCTACGTCTTTCGACCTATATAGATAAAGCGGGACTGACTGACGGGCTGGTCGACCTCGGAACGGCGCGCTACAGTGCATCGCGGTTTCTTTTGTCCGGTTCTTCCTTAGGTTACGACGGAAGCTACAGTGATCCGGTGCCGGGCTTCGATCCGGCGCATATAACCTTGAATGATGTGAACATCCGGATCGATTCGCTCCTGTACGGGGGCAGGGATATCCGTGCACAAATTAAAGAGTTTTCGGCCAACGACCGTTCCGGGCTGACGCTGAGTTCACTGACCGGAGACATTAGCAGTGACAGCACGACAATACAAGTACCGGGGCTTCTGCTGAAAACGCCTTACTCGGAGATCCGCCTGCTTGCAACCATTCCCTGGAGCTCGTTCGACAATACGCCAAGCGGTACGCTCCGCACCCTGCTGACCGCCTCGGTTGGGAAAGAGGATGTATTCATATTTGCCGGCCCGCTCCCTAATGAGTTTAAGCAAGCCTATCCCCAAAAAGAAATCAGCCTGACGGCCGGAGTAGAAGGAAACCTCGCGGCTTTGCGGCTGCGCCAGCTGAAAGGTACGTTGCCCGGTGCTTTCGACCTGAATATAACGGGAGAGATGAAAGCCGTCACAGACAGCATCCGCCGTTCGGGTAAATTCCAGTTGGACGCACAGACCGGGAACCTCGATTTTATCCTCAGTATGCTGCCGGAATCCGAACGTTCACGCTATAACCTTCCGGCAATAACGCTGAAAGGGGAAGCGACTTTGCAGAACCAAGAGTACCGCGCCGGCCTTTTGCTCACACAAGGTGAAGGCAAGGTCGGGCTGACCGCCCGCTATAACCCCGCACAGGAATCTTATCTGGCCGACCTGGAGGTCGACAGCCTGAGACCGACGGACTTCCTGCCCAAAGACTCCCTTTACCACCTGACAGCCTCGATACGTGCCGAGGGAAAAGGGTATGATCCGTTCCGCGCTTCCACCTGGGCTAAATTAGATGGGAAGATTACGAATATCGAATATGGGACATACGCCGTATCCGACGTAAAACTGGATGGATCACTGGAAAAGAACCTGTTGAAGTTCGACCTGATCAGCCATTATCCGCTTGCGAAGATGGATATGTCGCTGAATGCGACCCTGCACAAGAAGAAAGTAAATGCGATGCTGATCGCCGACGTACAAAACCTGGACCTGTACGGCATGCACCTGATGACCGACTCGCTGGCTACCTCCTTCCAGCTGTTCGCAGAGGCGGAAACGGATATGGGGAAGAACAACCAGGTGGATATAACCCTCGGTAACTGGGAACTGATAAACCCGACCGGCAAGTTCCACCCGAAGACATTGACTTTACACGCCCATAGCGACCAAGACACCACCCGCGTCTCCTTCCACGCCGGGGACCTCGGAATCGTCCTGACCGGTAATGCGGACATCGAGACGATGGCCGATAAGTTCACGAAAATAAACGAAGGCCTCACCCAGCAATTAGAGCGCGATTCGATGATCAACATTCCCGCTTTCCGCCCGCTTCTGCCGGACATGGACCTGGAGATCACGGCCGGCAAGGACAATCCGATCTACAATATCCTGCAACAGTACTATATTACTTTTGACGACCTGCATATCGAAGCCAGCACTTCGCCGGAAAAGGGCTTTTTCCTCGACGCCGACCTCTTCAACCTGATGCAGGACACGACACGGATCGACACGATCTGCTTCATTGTCCGCCAGGATTCGCTCGGCTTGTTGTACGATACGAAAGTCATCAAGACCAAATACAGGAAACAACAACCTTTCACTGCCAGTCTGTTAGGGAAGGTCCGTAATACCTTTGCCGATGCATGCCTGACCTATACCGACGGACAGGGGAAGACCGGCATCCTGTTAGGGGCCCGTCTCGATAAGGAACGGGAAGGCCTGCGCCTGCATCTCTTCCCGGAAAATCCGGTATTGGCTTTCCGCACGTTCAAACTGAATGCCGATAATTACATCCTGTACCGCAACATAAAAAATATTGCCGCCGATGTCCGGCTGACAGGCGATAACAATGCTTCGCTCTGGATCCATTCGCTCGCAGGAGGAGAAGGGACGGAAGAAATTCATGCCGAATTGAGCCAGATAGACCTGGATGCAATCACAAAAGGGTTCCCGGAACTGCCTGCCATGCGGGGGATGCTTAGCGCCGACTTGCAATATGCTCCTTCGGACAGCAGCTTCATGGTGGTGGCGGACGCCCATATCGACAGCCTCTTCTATGAAGGGGGACGGGTGGGCGAACTGATGTTCAACACCGTCTACCTGCCGCTTAGCGACAACGAGCACCAGGTCGATATGCATCTTTTCCGCGACCGTAACGAGGTGGCGGCTATCAATGCCTACTACAAAATGGGGAAAACGGATTACTTAGACGGGAATATGAATATCACCGCTCTGCCGTTGGAGATGGTAAACCCGTTCATACCGGACAACATGGCCAAACTGACGGGAGCCTTGCAAGGGGAGCTGGCGATAACCGGGACCACCTCGGCCCCTGCCGTCAACGGGTACGTGCGGATGGACAGCTCGGCGGTATTTGTCACGGCGGTCGGTTCTTCCTTCCGCTTCGACAAGCAGGATATCAAGGTCAAGGATAACCTGGTCAGTTTCGATAAATACAACATCTATGCTTCGGGGACTAACCCGTTTGTTATCGACGGGACGATCGACATCCACAATCCTTCCCGGATGATGGCGAACCTGAAGCTGACGGCTCACGACATGCAACTGCTGAACGTGAAGCGTAATAAGGAAAGCATGGTGTACGGCAAGTTGCTCGTCAACCTCAACTCGACGGTGAAAGGGCCGCTCGATGCCTTGGTCATGCGAGGGGATTTGCAACTGTTAGGCGGGACAAATGTCACTTACGTGATGCAGGAATCCGCTCTTACGGCACAGGACCGCCTGGCGGACCTTGTGACCTTTACCGACTTCTCCGACACGTTGCTGAACCGCCGTCACCGTCCCGAAGCGCCCCTGCCTATCGGCGGACTGGATATGCTGATGACCATCCGGATCGACCAGGCCGTACGCCTGAACGCCGATATCACCCCCGACCAATCGAGCCGCGTGGAACTGGAAGGCGGCGGCGACTTGTCGTTCCAATACACGACACAAGGAGAAATGATCCTGAACGGGCGGTATACGCTTTCGGGCGGTATGGTAAAATATGCCATGCCGATCATTCCGCTCAAGGAGTTTACGATACAGGACGGAAGTTACGTCCAATGGAGCGGCGACCCGATGGACCCGATGCTGAACCTGACGGCAACCGAGCGGATGCGGGCATCCGTCACACAGGACGACGGCAGCTCACGGTTGGTCACCTTCAACGTCGGTGTGGCTATCAAACAGACGTTGGAGAACTTGCAACTGCAATTTATCCTCTCTGCGCCGGAAGATCCCTCCATGCAACAGGAGCTGGAGAAGATGGGCGAAGGGCAACGGTCTCAGATCGCCGTCACGATGCTTGTCACGGGAATGTACCTCAACATGAGCGATGTCGGCGGAGGCGGAAAGAAACCGAGCCTCGATATGGGCGCCGCCCTGAACAGCTTCCTGCAAAGCGAGATCAACAACATCGCGGGTAGCGCCTTGAAGTCCGTGGATATCACCTTAGGCATGGAGCAGTACGACCAAAACGGCACGGGATCGGGCGGGGAACGGACAGACTTCTCCTTCCGCTTTGCCAAACGGTTCTACAACGACCGGATCAGCATCATACTGGGCGGACGCGTTTCGACCGGGCAGGATGCAGGCACCGGGCAATCGCAACAGTTCATCGACAACGTCTCGATCGAATACCGCCTCGACGGCAGCGGAACCCGTTACATCAAGCTCTTCCACGACAAAAACTACGAGAGCCTGTTAGAAGGCGAGATCACGGAGACCGGCGCAGGTATCGTCCTGCGCAAAAAGATGCTCCACCTCCGTGAGCTCTTCATCTTCAAAAAGAATAAACCCAAGCCGGTAACGGACGACAAACAAACAGAAGAGAAGAAATGAAACACATCAAGTATATTGCATATATTTCGTTATTCCTCCTTGCCTCCTGCTCCACGACGAAGAATCTGCCGGAGGGGGAAGTTTTATATACGGGGATCAAGAAGATTGAAGTGACGAATGAAGACAAGAGCAAGGAGGGAGAAGAGGCTCTGACGGAAGTGGAAGCCGCCCTCGCCTATCCGCCCAACAACGCCCTGCTCGGCAGTTCGTCCATTCGCATTCCTTTCCCGTTCGGGCTATGGGTATATAATGCGTTCGTACACAAAAGGGGGAAGCTCAACAAATGGATCTTCAATAAACTGGCGGCCAAGCCCGTCTTCATCAACACGGTCAATCCGGAAGTCCGGACAAAGGTCGCCTATAACCTCCTCCGCGAATACGGCTACTTCAACGGAGCCACCTCTTTTGAAGTGGAACCGGACCCCAAGAACCCTAAAAAGGCAAAGATCAGCTACAAAGTGGAAATGAACAATGCCTACACATACGACAGCATCGCCTATGTCCGCCTGCGTCACCGGATCGATACCCTGATACAACGGCACATCGGCGACCGCCTGCTGCATGACGGCGATAACTTCAACGTCGTACAGCTCGAAGCCGAACGGCAGCGCATCTCCTCCCTGCTCCGCAACAACGGATATTACTATTTCCGTCCCGAATTTATCAGCTACCAGGCCGATACGGTCATGAATCCCGGAAAGGTGGCGCTCCGCATCTCCACAAAGCCGGGCCTGCCCCGCACCGTGCTGCGCCCCTGGAAAATCGGCGATATATCGGTCTACCTGAACGGCTACAACAACGAGCCGCCGACTGACTCCATCCGGTATAAAGAGATGAACATCTTTTACGAAGGGAAACTGCGCGTCCGTCCACGTGTCTTGTACGACCGGCTGAAATTCCGCTCCGGCGACTTCTATTCACAGCAACAGCAGGAAAAGACGCAAACGAACTTCTCCCGCCTGGGCATCTTCCGCTATTCGGAAATGCAATATACGCCCAAAGATACCGCCCGCCGCTGCGATACGCTGAACCTGCAGATCAACACAGTCTACGACCTTCCGCTGGACGGAGAGCTGGAACTGAACGTGACCACCAAGAGCAACGACCAGACAGGTCCGGGCGCCATCTTCAGCGTCACCAAACGGAACGTCTTCGGCGGAGGAGAGACATTTGGCGTCAGCATGCGCGGTTCCTACGAATGGCAGACCGGCAAACGTGTGTCAGGAAGCAGTTCGAGGATCAACAGCTGGGAGTTCGGCGTCAGCGGTACGCTTACTTTCCCGCAAGTGCTCTTTCCCAGCCTGATGAAGAAAGACATGAAGTACCCGTCCAGCACCTCTTTCCGTATTTATGCGGATCAGCTGAACCGTGCCAAGTTCTTCAAGATGCTGGCATTCGGCGGAAGCGCCTCGTACGAGTTCCAACCGTCGGCAACCAGCCACCATTCGGTGACGCCGTTCAAGCTGACCTATTCGCTGTTGCAGCATACGACACATGAATTCGACTCCATCGTAGACGTCAACAAAGCGTTAGGGCGAAGCCTCGAGAACCAGTTCATCCCGGCTATGGGCTATACCTATACGTATGACGATGCATCCATCACCACCAAAAAGAATCATCTCTGGTGGCAATCGTCCGTCACGCAAGCCGGTCTTATCCTCGATGCCGCCTATGCCATCGCAGGTAAAGACTTTAACAAACGGGACAAGAAGCTATTGGGAAACCGTTTCGCCCAGTTTGCCAAATTGACCAGCGAAATACGGTACAACTATTATCTCGGGAAGAAACAGCACCTGGTAGGCCGCCTGATGGGCGGGATCGCCTACAGCTACGGCAATTCGATCACGACACCTTACAGCGAACAGTTCTACATCGGCGGTGCCAACAGTATCCGCGCCTTCACGATCCGGAGCATCGGACCGGGCAGCTATCGCCCCACCGACTCCAAATACGGCTACTTAGACCAAACCGGCGACATCAAGTTCGAAGCCAATCTGGAATACCGTTTCCCGATCTTAGGCGACCTGCATGGCGCGACCTTCCTCGATGCCGGTAACGTCTGGCTACTGCGCTACGACAAAAGCCGTCCCGGCGGGCAGTTGAAATGGGGGCGTTTCCTGAAAGACCTTGCTTTGGGCACAGGCGTCGGGTTGCGCTACGACCTGACTTTCCTCATTATCCGCTTAGACTGGGGAATCGGGTTGCATGTTCCGTACGACACGGGAAAGAAAGGCTATTACAATATCCCGGACTTTAAAGACGGAATGGGCGTCCACCTGGCAATCGGCTATCCGTTCTAAAGAAACGTTTCCAAATATGCACTCCGCTTCAGGAGCGGCTCTTGGAGTTCCAAAAACTTTCTTTTCCAATAGAGTCCCCTTACAGGCGGGCCGTTATATAATCGATGATATCGAGGCAGAGATTGGTTGTCTGGTCGTTCACATCCAGATCCGGATTCAGTTCCACCAGGTCCATCGACTTGATCAGGTTGGTGGAGAGTATATGTTCGACGAAGTCCTTGAACTCGTCCGGCATCAGCCCTTCGCACACACGTGTACCCGTGCCGGGAGCAAAGCGGGGATCGATGCTGTCCACATCTATACTGAAATGGACGTTGCGTATCTTCCGCTCCTTCAACTTCCGCTTGATATCTTCGGCAACGAAGCCGATGCCTTTGAGGTGGATCGTGTCCATCGTGTAGACACTTAGCTGCTCACGCTCGATCAACGCCTGCTCCCCTTCATCTAAGCTGCGGGTCCCGACTAAAAAGACATTCTGCGGGTTCACCTTATTGCCGGGGGCATAGATATTGACTAATTCCTCGCTGCCCATCCCCATCAAGGCGCTAAGCGGCATTCCGTGGATATTGCCGCTGGGGGAAGTCTCGCTCGTATTGATGTCGCCATGCGCATCCAGCCAGATGATACCGAAATCGTCGAAACTCTTCCCCACCCCGGACGCACTGCCCAGGCCCAACGAATGATCGCCGCCGATCACCAGCGGGAAAGCACCGCCGCGCAAGATGTCGTAAACCAACTCGGCGAGGTTGTTATTGACTTCGACAATCGCGTCTAAATATTTCAGGCTCTGTCCGCGGACAAACTTATCCGCTTCCGAAACCGGAGGGACATACAGGTTACCCAGATCGAAAGCCCGATGGCCGTTTTTACGGATCAGCTTCATCAGCCCCCGTTCACGCAGGTGGTTCGGGGCGCGCTCCACACCTTCGCGGTCGCACCCTAAGTTGAGGGGGACTCCTATCACATTTATCTTCATAGGCAATCAAAATTGAGCGAATGTATCTTTAATAATACCGACAGCCTCCATCATCTGGTCCCGGTCGATGACCAACGGCGGAGTGAAACGGATGATATGGTCGTGCGTAGGCTTGGCGATCAGCCCGTTCTCTTTCAGGGCGAGGCAGATGTCCCAGGCGACTTTTCCATCCTTCGGTTCAGTCACGACCGCGTTCAGCAATCCTTTTCCGCGCACTTGCCGGATCATCGGGTTGTCGATCTTCTCCATCTCGCCCCGGAACAAAGCCCCCATCTCGAAAGCGTTCTCCGAAAGATGCTCGTCGCGCACCACCTCGAGGGCAGCTATCGCCACACGGGCAGCCAGCGGATTGCCGCCATAGGTCGATCCGTGTTCGCCCGGAGCGATCGTCAACATGATCTCGTCATCCGCAAAGACCGCCGAAACAGGCGTAACGCCGCCGGACAAAGCCTTTCCTAAAATCAGAATGTCAGGATGGACATCCTCGTAATCGCAGGCAAGCAGTTTGCCGGTACGCCCGATACCCGTCTGGATCTCGTCGGCGATAAAGAGGAGGTTATGTTGCCGGCAAAGGTCATAGCATTTACGCAGATACCCTTCATCGGGGACGACCACGCCGGCCTCCCCCTGTATCGGTTCCAACAGGAATCCGACCACATCCGGGTCTTTCAACGCTTCTTCCAGTTCGGCTACATTATTATATTGCACTTTGATAAAACCGGGCGTATAAGGTCCGAAGTCCGCATACGAACCGGGGTCCGTACTCATGGAAATGATCGTGATCGTCCGCCCGTGGAAGTTCTCGCTGCAAACGACAATCTTCGCCCGTTCGGGGGCGACCCCCTTCACCCGATACCCCCAGCGGCGCGCCAGCTTCAGAGCCGTTTCGACAGCCTCGGCACCGCTGTTCATCGGCAGCAGCTTATCATATCCGAAGAACTTGCAGGCAAACTCCATGTACTCTCCCAGCACATCGGCATGGAAAGCACGCGACACCAGCGTCAACTGCTGTGCCTGGTCGGTAAGAGCCTTAATGATCTTCGGATGGCAATGCCCCTGGCTCAGGGCGGAATAGCCGGACAGGAAGTCAAAATATCGTTTTCCTTCCACGTCCCAAACATAAACTCCTTCTCCCTTCTGGAGAACGACAGGCAGGGGATGATAGTTGTGTGCACCATACTTCCCCTCACGGGTGATGTAATCTTCCGGTCTCATCTTCATTCAGATTTAAAATTAGCAGACTGTAAGCGTTTCTTACGTCCTTGTCCCAAAGATAAGGAATAAGGATAACATTATGTCATACAAAAGAGTATGTTAAGAAACATACGTCAGCATCATTCCTTTCAGCATGATTTAGTTCCATTGCCTTTTTTTACTTCAACTTACCTTTGACAGCCGACGAGTTCAACATTCTGACAAAGGGTAAATTGTATTTCAATGGTGGCAAGGATGTTTCCACTGGAAATACAAATATTTTGACTGCTAATACTTGGACAGCGGAAACAAAGATTGGTTCAACGACTGGTAATTATCTGAACTTAAAGAGTGAAAGTCGCAGCTGACCAGAGTAAGAAATTGAATGAAATCGCAGTTTCTTGCGAATATTCATCTGTACCGGGTCAGACGGCAGATAATGCAACTGTAACCTCTACAAACACTGTTCCCGATGCGATGAAGAATAGCATGATTACGGTGAATACAAACACGGGCGATTTGGAAAGGTTTACTTTGGGTACTGCTAAATACGATCTCTTCTACGTTGCTGAAAAAGAAGATCCGCAGAGTTTGTTCTCAATGCCGAAACATATCCAGTTGGAAACAACAAACAACCAGTTCGTCACAGTAAATGCCAAGAACGAAGCGTTGGTTGTAGCTGAAAATGCACTGAAATCAGCTAATTATACAAGTGAAGACTTTACATTCTGGTTAGATACTGCTGCTTACGAACGCAACGGTGAGGTATTGGTCGCTCCTTATTACTATGTGACAAAAGGTGTTTCTGCCGATGAAGAAGCCGGTGTTGAAGCTCACAGACTGTATATGTACAACGCTACCGATTCTGCAGAGAACGCAACAGTAGACAAAGAACAGTACAAGGCTTACGGTGCAACCCGCGTAATCTTCCGCGAAGCACTTCGTTACGGTGCCGATTCTTTGATCGTTGCCGGTGATACGCTGACATTGGATGGCAAAAAAACAGCCACAATCGCTGAACCGAAGAAAGGCGTGGCAGACTTCCGTTTCAATTTCTTGCTGGCTAAAAACGAAGCTGCCGGTGTTTACAACATCAGTAGCTGTTGAAGGCGAAGAAGACATCAACATCCAAAACGACGCGATCTACACCTCCAAATTGGAAGGGAGAATAGAGGGCCTCGCCGAAGGTGAAGCGAAAGGGAAGGCGGAAGGCCTTGCCGAAGGAATGGGCCAAGTCGCTTCCCGAAAAGAAAGGCATCGGTTGCCGAATAGATGCCTACCTTTTTCCTGCTACCCTATAGGCTTTTCCCGGACAAGCTAAAGGCTGTATTTTTTAGCTTATACCCTATATTTTATAGGACAGGAATCAATCCGATCCCCCTATATGACAAAACTAAAAACAGGGTTCACAGCAGGTAAAAGGCTAATGGCCAGAAATTTGTCGTGAAGGCAGTGAAAGCAATGAAATCGGTTTACATTTACGATCAGCCAATCCTATCGATCAATCACGCTTTTTTATCTTGCATTCACAGGGTTCACTGTAACATGCTAATCTATAAAGCCCCCAAACAGTGTGAACTCTGATTAAACAAAAGCGGGCTGTCTAAACTTGTTGGACAGCCCGCTGTACATCTGGCGTATGATACTATATTTAATCTTGAGAATTAAAAGGGTTTGATAAAATTATTACTTTACTACTCTATGTTATTTATTAGTCTTTAATGCTACCGGTTTGAATAAAAAGACAAAAAGGATCAATAATACGAATGAAAACACAGTCGAAATCGCAAAGACAACAGGCCAGTCACATCTATCCCCGTCACGGAAAAGGCTGATCAGCCATCCGTTCCAAAGCGTCCCGATCAGGAAGCCGATGCCCCATACCAGGAAGAAAAGCAGGCCTTGCGCCTGGGCTTTCATATCCTTGGGTGCCACATTATCCGTATAAACCTGGCCGCCGACAAAGAAGAGGCCGAAGATCAACCCATGTACGATAATCCCGATATAATAGAACCATTGCAGACCGGTTTCCGCCCCGATATAGAACGACGCATACCGGACCACGAGGGCGATCATACCGAAGATCAGGGTATTCTTAATCCCGGACTTGATCAGGATCGAAGTGGTAATGACTAAGAAAAACATTTCGGCCAACTGTCCGAGGTTCAGTGTCACCGTTATATTCTGTACATGCTCGTCGGCAAGAATCATCGAACCATATACGTGATACAGGTTGAACGGGATGATAGCTAAAAATGTCAGGATCATAAAAGCGCGGTAATTCTTATCCTTCATCAAGGAGAAAGCGCTGAACCCGGTTATATCCATCACCGAGATGCCGGCACTCTTATCGACCGAAGGCGGTGTGTGAGGCAACCGCAGGTTCAGGAGCGCAGCCACGAAACAGACGGCGGCGCCGCAATACATCGGCAGGTTCGTATCGTCGAAAGCAGGCAAATGCATCACATGAAGGGCGATCACGCTGAAGATACCCGAAGCTACCCATCCCACCGATCCGAACATACGGATACGCGGGAACTGCTCCGACGGCGTGTGGCTCATGGCGATCGTACTCGTCAGGCTCTGTGTCGGCATGTGGCAAAGCATCGCCAGCACGACACAGGTCATAAGCGGGGCAAATGTAATTTGCTGGGCTGCTAAGAGCAGAAAGACACCTGTTAATATATTCAGTACTGCCAAGATTTTCTCGGCCGCAAAATAGCGGTCGGCAATCGCACCGATAAAAGAGGATGCCATCGCACCGATAGCCATCGCACTCAACACCAGCGACACCTGGTACACTTCCAATTTAAGCGTGTGGGAAAGATAAGCGGCTAAAGGGACCCACCAGACTGCACTCAGCATATACTGCATAAACATCATTGTGCAGAGTTGAACTTTCGTTCCGATTCCTTGTTTTGTAGTAAGCGTGTTCATATAATAAATTAGAATAAAAGGTTTCTATCACCTGTGTTTTACATGATGCAAATGTATCGATTCCCTCACGGCCGGTTTGTTTGACCTTGTTGCAATCTTTCCTGTATTCTTCTCATTCTCTGCCGTTATCAGCCTTATTGAGATGATTTATGAAATCCGTGATACGATAAATGGAAATCCATACTGCTTTTTTCAGTATCTTTCGCCCATAATAGCAAAGTCATATATGAAACATTTGAAGTTAATCTTATCCATCCTATTCATATTTTGTCTCACCCGGACATATGCAGACGACAGCAACTACCTTTTCCGCCATTACCAGGTCGAAAACGGACTCAGCGACAACATGGCCACCTGCTGCGTGCAGGACAAGAAAGGATATGTCTGGATCGGTACGCGCGACGGTCTGAACCGTTTCGACGGATATGCATTCAAAGTATTCCGCAACGACCCCGACGAAAACGAAACATTGGGCAGCAACTGGATCACCTGCCTGGGCTGCGACATGAACGGCGACTTATGGGTAGGGACGCTTTCGGGATTATACCAATATAACGATAAAAAGGAGTCGTTCCGGCACATCCCTTTTACCGCAGACAAAGGGATCGACATTTTCCAGTTCGACAAAGACAATAAACTATGGATACTGATGGACGGCAACCTGATCCGGTTCAATACCGAAGACAACCAGTTCCGCATCTTCGCCCCTGAAAACAACCAGAGCTACACCACTTTTTGCATTACCCGCGAGGGGAGCATCTGGATCGGAAGTTCGGACGGACTGATCTCATTGCTGAATCCGGAAGACGGGACGACAGAGTCTTATAATGTATTCGCCCATTCTTCCCTGAACACCCCGCGAAAGCTCTCGATGCTGTACCCCTCTCCTACGACCGACCGTATTTACATCGCTTTCGAACATGACGACGTTAAGATATTCGATCCGACAACACGCGATTACCAGGATCTGAACATTCAAAAGATCAACCGGCTCACCATCCTGATCAACAGCTTCCTGGAAAAAGATGAAGACGAACTGTGGATCGGAACGGACTCCGGCTTGTTCATCTATAAGACCAGCACCGGCGAGTGTACCCGCATCCGGCAGGATCCGTTGGACCCGTATGCCTTGTCGAGCCATTTCATTTCGGCTTTCTGCCGCGACCGGGAGAACGGCATCTGGATTTGTTTCCACCAGAACGGGCTCAACTACTATTCCCCTTTCCGTCCTTTCCATGTACATTACCCCTGGGACGGGCAGTATTCGATGAAAGGGGAAGTGATCCGCGACATTTGTACAGATGTATACGGCAATATATGGGTCGGTACGGAAGATGCCGGCGTCAACTGCCTGGAAAAGAAAACGGGGACATTCACCAACTACCAGCCGGTTCCGGGAGGGAACGGGCTGTCGCACACCAATATCCGGGGCCTGGCGGCATCGGGCGACCGCCTCTGGATCGGGCACGTCATCCACGGTATAGACCTAATGGATATCAAGACGAGGAAGATAATCAGGCATTACAACCTGTTGAAAGACTCGCTGACGGTAAAGAACAGCACCGTGCGCTGCATCAAAGTATTGCAGGAAGGGCAAGTCTACGTCGGGACCGACGACGGCATCTATAAATATGACTTCCTGAACGACCGCTTCCTGTATGCCCCGCAGTTTCCACCGTTCGCGGTGAACTGCATCTATGAAGACCGCTTAGGAAGAATCTGGACCGGCATGTTCAACCGCAGCTTCTATTATAATCCGATCAGTAATAGCGGCATGTACCTGCCGTACGACAAGTTGAACACCCAACGCCACAATTTCGTCAACGACGCTTGCGAAGACAAAGACGGCAATATGTGGTTCGCTACCGTGGAAGGAGTTATCAAGTATGACTTCCAGACAGGCGAATCCCTGCACTACACCGTCAAGAACGGTATGCCGAGCAACGTTGCCTTCCGCATCCTGCCCGACGAAAACGAAAATATGTGGATCAGCACGGCTAACGGATTGGTCAGCCTCGAAACCGGGACGGGCAAGATCACGACCTACACGGAATCGCACGGGCTTATCACCCGCCAGTTCAACGACAACTCGGCCTTTAAAGACAATGAGGGGACTTTCTACTTCGGTTCGGTCAAGGGCTTTATCCATTTCAAGCCATCCGAAGTAATCCCGACAGCCGAGAAGATGGACGTCCACCTGGGTAGCCTCGAAATCCAGAACGAAGCCGGGGAGAAGCGCATCATCAACTGTTCCGCCGAGTCGGAAGTGAAGAAGATCACGCTGACTTACAAGCAGTCCACATTCAGCATCAACTTCTCCGCCCTCAACTTTATTGCCCCCAAATCCGTCCAGTATGCATACAGGATGGGGAATATGGATAAGGAATGGATTCCGATCGGCGAGCGTAACACGGTCTATTTCACCGAACTGCATCCGGGCGATTACACCTTCGAGGTGCGGGCGGCCAACCTGTCGAACACCTGGAGCGACACCCCGACACAACTAAACATCACCGTTTTGCCGCCTTGGTGGGCATCCGACATGGCGTATGCCTCTTATATCGTCGTCATTCTCACCATCATCGCCGGCTCTTTCTGGTCCTGGCGCCAAAAGACCAAGCGGGCAATGGCTTACAATATGCAACTGTTCGAAGACCAAAAAGAGAAGGAACTGTATCAGGCCAAGATCGATTTCTTTATCAACATCGCCCACGAGATCCGGACGCCGCTCACACTGATCAAGAACCCGCTCGAACGCCTCCTGAAATCCGACAAAATCGGGGAGAAAGAGAATAAGTCGCTAACGTTGATGGATAAAAACGTGTCCCGCCTCCTGTCGTTAGTCAACCAGTTGCTGGACTTCCGTAAAACGGAGATAGAAGGCTATCGCCTCAGCTTCGTCCGGACAGAGATCGTCTCGCTCCTGAACGAGACGGCCAAACGGTTCCAGGAATCGGCGACGGCAAACAACCTGTTGCTGAACCTCGATTTGTCTTTGCCGGAGTTGTATGTCTTTGTGGATAAAGAAGCAATCACCAAGATATTCAGCAATCTGTTCACGAACGCAATCAAATATGCATCGAGCAGCATCATCGTGCGGCTGCAACTGACTCCCGATTACGAAACTTTCACGATCGACTTTATCAACGACGGTACTCCCATTCCTGCTGAATTGAGGGAAAAGATATTCGAACCCTTCTATCGGCTGGAAGGAGATGCAGTAGGCAAACCGGGGACGGGACTCGGCTTGCCTCTGGCACGTTCGCTGGCTGAAATGCACCACGGGAGCTTACAGTTAGGCACCTTCGCCGACAGCCCGTCCATGACGATGTTCCGCCTGACCTTGCCCGTCAAGCTGCCCGAATCCATCAAGCAAACAGAAGAGGAAGCGACGGCACAGGCCGTACCGCAGAAAACGGAGTTCATCCACGACGAATCGCGCCCGACAATCCTCATCGTCGAAGACAACAAGGAAATGGCTATCTTTATCGCCGACGAAGTCAACCTGTTATATAATGTAGAGATAGCCGGAAACGGCGCTGAAGCGATCGCGCTGTTAAAGGAGCGCAGCTTCCAGCTAATCATCAGTGACGTGATGATGCCCGTCATGGATGGCTTCGCCCTTTTGAAAGAAGTGAAAACAGACCTCGAATTCAGCCATATTCCGGTCATCCTGCTAACAGCCAAAAACACCATGCAGTCCCGTCTGGAGGGATTGGAGCTGGGCGCCGACGCTTACTTAGACAAACCTTTCTCCACCAACCTGCTGATGGCACAGATCTCCAACCTGATCTCCAACCGCGACAACATACGCAAATTCTATTTCAAATCGCCGATTGCCAACATGAAGTCGATGGCTTATACCAAAGCAGACGAAAGTTTTCTGGAAAAGCTGAATGAGATCATCAACGAGCATATCAGCAATCCTGCCTTAGATGTAAACATGATTGCAGACCTGATGCACCTGAGCCGCCCGACCTTGTACCGGAAGATCCGTGCCATCTCCGATCTGACACCTAACGAGCTGATCAAGATAAGCCGTCTGAAAAAAGCTGCCGAGTTGTTGATACAGGGGAATATGAAGATATATGAGATTTCGGAAGCGACAGGTTTCAGCTCCCAGTCCTATTTCTGGTCTGCCTTCATCAAGCAGTTCGGCATGAGCCCTTCGAATTATGCGAAAGAGAATAAATAATCTGACAAAATCCAAGCGCAGATTACATAGGATTTCACGGATTCATTTATTTTCTTTCCGTGTAAATCCCATGTTGTCTACGCTTGAAAAGGTGTTTTGACGCACTCAATAAACAAAAGGTATTTTTATGGTCATATTATTTTTTTAATCCTATTTGTCCCAATATGGCAACTTGTACGGATTACGATATGCATAGTGGTACAAGCGGTGGGCATAAGCCTCTTTGTCATTACCAAAACTAAGCGTTGCGGGATTCCATTTTACAGGCCGTCCCAATTCATTTGCGATATTATTGATACAGCACATAATGTTAGTACTGCAACCCACCTCCACCGGAGCGATCGGGTCAAGCCTTGAACGGATAGCATCAATAAAGTTCTGCATATGTGAAGGGCTTGTCTCAAATTCACCGGCTTTGACATCCTTCTCTACCTTTTTTAGAAGAGCCGGATCCGAACATTCGATATAGCCGCGTTCGACCTGTACCCAGCCTTTCGTTCCGAAGAACTTGATGCCTTTGTTATCCGGTTTGTCTTCGCGATAAGCTTGTTCGGTCACTACAATACCGTTGGCATATTTCATTGTGCAATATTTCGTTCCGTTGTAGCCTGCCGGGATGTATTCGATCGGACCGGAACCATCCATACCCAATGCAGCCTGCGTGATGTCGTAATGATGCGCACCCCAGTCGCCCGTAAACCCGTTTCCGGTTTCCTGATAATAACGCCATACAGCCCAAGGGCCTGTTTCTTCCATTTTGGGATTGTCAATAGGAGGGCACATATCCGGATGATAATGTATTTTCGGGTCAGTCAATGGCCCCATCCAACGGTTGAAATTGAGATTAGCAGGAACAGGCATTTCCGGCAAATCGAACGGTTTGGGAGGTTCGCCGATGCGTACATACACTTTTTCGATATGCCCGATAGCCCCTGAACGAACCAACGCGATTGCCTTCTGGAATTCTTCGCTGGAACGCTGTTGGCTTCCAACTTGCAAAATACGATTGTTTTCACGCACGGCTCTTTTTAAGGCAAGACTCTCGGAGATCGTATAGGTCAACGGCTTTTGCAAATAGATATCTTTAGAGGCCTGACAGGCATGAATAGCTGCCAGGGCGTGCCAATGATCCGGAGTTGCGATTGACACTACATCAATATCTTTCCGATCCAACAAATCCTCATAAAATTCATAAGTATCGCAGCGGGGATTCCAGCCCGCTTTTTTTTGCCATTCGGTAACCCGTTTTACAAAGCGATCCCTTTTTAAAGAGTCCACATCGGAACCGGCTACGACTTGTACGCCCGGACATGTTGACGCCGCATAGAAATCGCTCATGCCTTGTCTCCCTAAACCAATGAATCCCATAACAATACGCTCACTTGGCGCATACTTCTTTCCGTTGACAGACCAACTGGGAAGAATGGTGAAACTTGCCAGCCCCAAAGCCGACAAGCTAAGAAACTCTCGTCTATTCAGTTTGTTCATGATAATTAAATATAAGGTCCAATAACCTATTTTACTTCGTTCTTAATTTGCCAGTAAAATTAAATAGATAAAAATGAAAAAACAACTCGGGAAATAGAAGGGAGGCATAAAATAGCAAGACGGGAAACACCCATAAACGATCTATGTAACAATGCCGAAACGATTTCGTTTATGTTATTTATACAATAAGTCCGGAAGGATTATCGGCTGACTACTTAATTAAGGTAATATTACTTCAACGAAGCAAATTGATTTTCTTTAAGAAAAAGACAATTAGTGAGCCCCACACTTCCTTGCCCATCCACATAAAACAAGAAACAGCATCATGCTGTATAACATAATAATAAAAGAAACTTTTTTGAATCAGATTCCTATCCCAACATACAAAAACAGCATATGAAAAAGGAGGGGTAAACTTTTTTTCATATGCTGTTTTACTTATCGGTTACTTACCGTATCTCTCTAATAAAAGTCTTTTACTCCTGAACGGCTAAGAAATTCTTCAACGGATTCGTATACATTTCCAGAATCTTCGTGCGCAAGAATGCTTCATCTTTATTCGGCAATACGATCTTGTCTAACTGACCTTGCAGATAATCTTCAAACTGTTTTTTATCTTTCAAGCCGTAATGTTCGCTGAAACGATGCGTACCCGTCAGCATGTCGTAGGCCACATAGTTGCAGGGATAAAAGCGGTAATGCTTGTAAATCTGCTTGTCGATAATGGAAGCGATAGCGGCGATCAACTCGTTCTTCTCCATATTCGGGTCCAACTGTGCCAACTGGTCGTTAATCGGGGAAGTCAGGGTGAAATGAACGCGTCCTTTGTTATTCAGGATACCGGTTTCCATGCTCAACAGGTCGTCACGCTGGCTCTTTACGAAGTCCGGATCGTCGCGCTTCTGCTGGAATTCCTTTGCTTTCAAGAAATCGCAAGGGTCGAACTCATAAGAGATTGCAACCGGGAAAATATTCAGTTCCATCAGGTTCGACAAAATATCCTTGTCGCCGCTCATGTTCAACATTTTCAATATGCTGCCCTGGGTACGGTCGTCCGAATCTTTGGCACGGCCTTCACGCTGTGCGATCCAGATGGATTCTTTCGTCTCCGTGATCGTATGGCGGATATAAGCGGAGAGGACTTTGCTTACTTCCAGCATCTGCCGTACCGGAATGTTACGCTTCACGATGAAACTGTTGTTCAGGCGTACCAGCGTTTCGATCCACGGACGGATCAGCAGGTTGTTACCGATAGCTACCTGTGTCATTCCATACCCGACATCATACAGCATGACATTCAGGAAAGAAGCATCCAGTACGATGTCGCGGTGATTAGAAATAAAGGTACAAGGCTTTTTATCTTTCGGCAAACGGCTACGGCCGGAAATCGTCAACGAGAAAGTGGTCTTGTTTGCCACCATCATGACCGCTTCATACGCCAACTTCGTCTTGAAATCCTCCTTTGTCTTAAAGGAACGCATGGTTTCTGAAAACTCTTTCCAATCCACATCCGGCTTTATATACCGAAAGGCCCGCTCAAAATCTTCGTTGGCAACCAGCGATTCGATCGCATCTTTTACCTCGTCGTTATTCAGCGGACGAATATCATCAAAATCATTAATAGGAACTTCCATATCTTTTAGTTAAACTCGTTTTCTATAATATCTGTCATTACATCTTTTATATCCAGACCGGCAGCCCTTACCTGCTGCGGGATAAAGCTGGTTGCCGTCATACCGGGAGTCGTATTGATTTCGAGCAGCTTCGGCTCGCCGTCCGCCGGAATAATATAATCCACGCGGATCAATCCTTTCGCCCCCAATATGTCATAAATCCTTGATGTCTCGCGTTGTACCTTTTCTGTTAGTTCAGCAGAAATACGGGCGGGCGTAATTTCCTGTACCTGTCCGTTATACTTGGCGTCAAAATCAAAGAACTCGTTATCCGTAACGACTTCGGTAAGCGGGAATACCACTTCTTTGCCGGCGGTCTTATAACAACCGCATGTCACCTCGGTCCCTTCGATGAAACTTTCAATGACCACTTCCCTGCCTTCTCCGAAAGCTTTGGCAATCGCCGGCTGGATAGCCGAGACTTCTTTCACTTTCGTAATCCCGAAGCTGCTGCCTCCGTCGTTCGGCTTCACAAAGACCGGAAGTCCCAAACGGCTGACCACTTCTTCGTCCGTTACAGTCTGTCCTTTAAATAAATGTATGGAATGAGCGATATTCACACCAAATCCTTTCAAATAATGATTGCAGGCAAACTTGTTGAACGTAAGTGCACTGACAAACATACCACAAGAAGAATACGGCATTCCGATCATATCGAAATATCCTTGCAAACGTCCGTCTTCTCCCGGAGTGCCGTGGATTGTGATGTAGGCAAAATCAAAATGCTTGACCTCGCCGTTCTCACGAAAACTAAAATCATTCTTGTCTATTGGTGTGTGTTCCCCGCCGGGAAGTATAACCGCCCATTCGTCTCTTTTTACGATGGCAATATATACATTATATTTGTCTTTATCAAGAAAAGAGAAGATTCCTTCTGCACTTTTTAATGAAATAACGATTTCGGAGGAATCGCCTCCGGCTACAATAGCAATGTTCCTTTTCATCATCTATAGTTCTTTAGTATTTGCATATACGCGCCATTTATCGATCAACGCAGTCATGTCGGCAGGTATTTCGGAATCAAAAAACATTTCCTCGCCTGTAGTCGGATGAACGAAGCCCAGCGTCTTGGCATGAAGCGCCTGCCGCGGGCAAATGGCGAAACAGTTATCGACAAACTGTTTATATTTAGAAGAGGTTGTTCCTTTCAGGATCTCGTTTCCACCATAGCGCGCATCATTGAACAACGTATGCCCGATATATTTCATGTGGACACGTATCTGATGCGTACGTCCGGTTTCGAGGCGGCATTTCACCAGCGTAACGTAGCCCAGGCGTTCCTGCACCGAATAATGCGTTACGGCAGTCTTGCCCTGGTCGCCTTCCGGGAAAACCGTCATCTGCATACGGTCACGCGGATTACGGCCGATATTGCCTTCGACCCGTCCTTCGTCATCGCGAACGATGCCCCATACGAGTGCCCGGTATTCGCGCTTGGTCGTTTTGTGGAAAAATTGCAAACTGAGGTTTGCCTTTGCTTCCGGCTTTTTGGCTACAACCAGCAGGCCGGATGTATCTTTATCGATACGATGAACGAGTCCCAGGGCGGGATCGTTAGGATCGTACGTAGGATCATCTTTCAAATACCAGGCAAGGGCATTCACCAGCGTACCGGTATAGTTTCCGTGTCCGGGATGCACGACTAATCCTGCCGGTTTATCGACCACCAGCAGGTCCTCATCTTCGTACACGATCTTTATAGGAATATTTTCAGGGAGAATCTCAAAAGTCCGCGGAGGCCGTGTCATCATGATCGTCACGACATCCTCCGGTTTCACCCGGTAATTACTTTTCACCGGCTTGCCGTTCGCCATGATGCAACCGGCATCGGCAGCCGACTGTATCCGGTTACGAGTAGCGCCGAACATGCGGTCAACTAAGAATTTATCCACACGCAACAAGGACTGTCCGCGATCGGCAACGAAGCGGAAGTGTTCATACAGTTGAGGAGTCTTATCTTCGCCCTCTTCCGGTTGCAACAGGTCGTCTACCTGTTCATCATCCATTTCGTCTAAAAACTCATCCATAGTTAAAACCAGTTTTCTTCTTCACTATCCAACGATTCGACCGGCACACTGTCATCCGGGAGTCCGAGCGAGTCTGCCGGCATCTCTGCTTCGCCACTGCTGACCTTTAATATCAAAGGGGCGGTAAGCGGGACGTGTTCGCCTTTCTGTAAGGCGCGCCCGTGCAACTCGACACCGAGAGCCAAGTCTTTAAAATCACCGGGGACATATTCGATCTCGATTTTTTCAAAACCGCGGGCACGGAGGATGGCGTAGGCTTGCCGGAACGAGAGGTCTTCCACTTCCGGTATTGTCGCCATCTGCGAAGTGAGTGCATTTACCGTGACGAACACGATACGCCCTTCCTTCACTTTGGAACCGGCCATCGGGACCAGTTCGACAATCGCCCCGGGTTTCACGTCTTTCGAAAAGACGGAGTCGATCACGTTATAGCGTAAATTACTATTCTTGAAAAATTCAGCGGCTTCCTCCAATCCCAATCCTTTGACATCCGGCACCACAACAGCCTCGTTATGCCGGGTGTACGAGTCGAGCCACTTCAGTGTTCCGAACACCAGAGCGCATGCTACGACTACAGCCAGCAACAAATTTAAGACGTACGGATTTTTTATTCCTTTCACCAAAAAGTCTTTCATTTCTATCTTGTATTTGTAGGCGGATCAAAAGTAGAAAACAAAGCCGTTAAAACAAAGAAAGTAAAGGCTTTTTAGTAAAAACCTCTACTTTCTTTATGAAAAATCTTCAAACGGAAAGAATTATCCGTTGTATTCGTCAGAAACTGTTAACTTAGCTCTTCCTTTAGCACGACGAGAAGCTAATACTCTGCGGCCATTAGCTGTAGCCATTCTTGAACGGAAGCCATGCTTGTTCTTTCTTTTCCGGTTGGAAGGTTGAAATGTTCTTTTCATCTTTCTGTTATATTATATTTATTATTATCTTATTCTCATACCAATTTGGGCTGCAAAGATAGAGGCTTTTTTTTAATAAACAAAGAGTTGCAAGAAAAACTTTATTTATATCAAGGCTCTTTCTGCCACAAATACAACATTCAATCAGCATCTCCCTTCTCCACCATCTTTTTTATTTCTCCTCTCATTTCCCGGATTGCGGTGCTTTCGACCTTCGGTTCTTTGGCCAGTACAGCTTCGGCGGCAACCCGGAATTTATCCGCCTGGTAGAATGCCGGCTCTGCGTATAGCTTGGCTAACAGATAGTAAGGATACAATCTTTCCGGCAGTATTTCGATGGCATGAAGCAGTTCCCTTTCCGCTTCCCGGTAGTCACCGAGCGCCTGCCGGTTCTTAGCGATCATGTACCGGATCATCGGATCTCCGCTTAACCGCTTCGCCCGTTCCAATAGTTGTATCGCCTCTGTATATTGTCCGGTCTTGTTCAGGCATTGTGCCTCTTCAAACAGAAACTCCGGCTTATGTTTCAGTTTGCCGTGCAAGTCTTTATAATCTTCTATAACCGATTCATAGGCCTTGTTATTATAAAACATCTGCATCCGTCCCCACCGTTTATAAACCTTATATTGCCCCTTCTGCACTTGGAAAAACAGGATTCCTGCCAATGCCATAATCGTAATTTCCCCTTTAGCCAGTAGTGCCCGGTAGTATCTTCTCCCTTCTCGAGAGGGGGCAGTGTGTGTGTCATTACCCGTTACGCATATCGCTCCCAAAAACACCAGCACCACCCAAAACGACGGCAATTGCAACGGATAGGACGACACCGCAAACACCGCCAGTGCAAACACGCCTCCAACCGCCCCATTCTGCCTGTTCCGGATTCCGTAATATCCCATACTCCCCAGCCACAACACAAACACGATCAATCCCCCGATCCCTTGTTCAAGTCCGATCTGCAGATATTCATTGAACGCATATTCCGGACATCCCGCCACCTGTTTCTCCTGGTCGGTTGCAGTCCTTGTTGTGAAATACTCGCCTTGCGCCTCTATGTATGCCGCCGGAAAACTGCCTAACCCGGTTCCTGCAAGCGGCTGTCCGGCAATTGCTTTCCCCGTCACTTTCCACATCAGCAGCCGCCCGTCCGCCGAATCCCGTTTCAGTCCGTATAACCCCATTACCGTGCATCCTGCCAATATGGTGACAATCACAAAAAACGGGATTGCCGCGTTCTTATACCTTATATATACAGCTTTCGTTTTCTCCCATCCGATCCGTTCCATCCAATACACCCATCCGCAAGCCACGATCGCCGCCACCCAGGCCGACCGGCTCATCCCGGCAGGTAAGACAACCAAGATGGCCCCTACGCATACCCAGCCGAAATAGCGCATTCCCTTTTGAAACCGCAACGCTGTCCACAGGCAAACCGGCAGCACGACCGCCAGATACCCGGAATAGGGACCCGGATTAAAGAAAGAACCCGTCAGCCGGAAAAGCGAATGATGAGAATAGGCATGGCCATGCAATTGCTGCATTCCCCAAATGGCTTCGGCCAGTCCGGTGAGCATCAGTATGAACAGAAAAAAAAACTTCAGGCAAGGAGCTTCCGTAAGAAAATAGCGCAACAGGAACCATAAGACGATCAACTGCCCTCCGAAAAGCAGTTTTTCGGGTTCGGGACCGAGCTGCCAGTCATACGTTACGAGTGTGACCCCGGCAAAGAGGAGCAACAGCCCGTCCGGCAGTGAGAATGAAACGCTTTTCTTCCCGCCAAACCCTATTGTTACGATCGTACCGATTGCCATCAGGACCATCGATAGATGGAACCAGAACACTTTCCCCATCACGATGCCGTTCGCCAACGCGCTGTCGCTGACAAGCGGCGTGGCGGTCAGCATCGCCCCGAAAACGGATGCCAGTGCAATTCGGATTCCATGCCTATGCAGTTTGAGTTCCATGCCAGTGTATTTTATTTTCATACCCATCTGTTTTTTATTCGATCTTTTTGAGGAACCGGTCCCATCGGAACTTGCCGGTGTATGGATCGACCGATTTCCAGATAAACGTCGCCTTGCCGACGATATATTCTTCCGGCAATAAGCCCCAATAACGGGAATCCTGCGAGTTCATACCTTTGTCGCCGGCCATGAAATAATAGTTTTTTTGAAAATGATATTCCTGCATCGGTTTACCGTTCAGATAGGCCGTTGAATCCCTGTATTCTATTTCTGTTTTTTGCTCCCATGCGATCAACTTGCGATATAAAGCATAGTTGGTACGGTCCATTTTGATCCGATCGCCGGCTTTAGGAATATAAAGCGGCCCGAAATTCCGGATGTTCCAGCCGACAGCGGAGTCGAACGGGAATGCCTTGTAAATACCATCGGCGAACCCTTCCGGTGGCGTCTGCCCGATCCGATCCTGCGAGTCGAGGTTTCCGAGCGGTTCACTCACGCCGTTTATCCGGAACCTTCCGTCCCGGATGGAAAGCGTGTCGCCCGGCAAACCGATACAGCGTTTGATGTAATATTTCAGGATGTGCATCTCGACCTTGTCCCATCCGTTCGGGTGCGGGAAGTTGAAGACCAGCACATCGCCCCGCCTAACTTTCCGCCATCCCGGTACGCGGTGTATCTCGGTCTGTTCCAGCCGCAGTGTCGCGTTGAGGTCGAACAACCGTGCGCCAAGCGTCGGTTTCCAGACCGCCACAAAGTCCCCTTCCGTCAGTTCCGGCTCCATCGAGTCGCTCGGGATGCGGAAGGAGGCGAGGAGGAAGACTTGGGCGAAAGTCCACAACACAATCATCGCACTGAGCAACAGAAATAGATCCATTACCCTCTCCAATACTATTCTCCACTTGATAAAACGTTTCATTATAAGTCGAATACAAAAAATTGCTCACCGTCTTTATATATAAAAACCTGTTCTTCCCGCCCTTTTGTCTGGTCACACAACCATAAGAGGGCATTCTTGGGTACTTTATAAATCAATTCCTGTTTGAGAGCTGTTTGCCTACCCAAAGATTTCCAACCGTTTGTACCATCCTGATAAAACAATTCGTAGTCATGCCCCGGCCACACAAAGTTATCATCATTTCGGGGAGAGAACACGATTTTTTCGATTTTTGTCGCTTTTCCTAAATCGTATGTGATAAAACAGGTCGTATCTTCCGATTCGAAATAGGTCAAAATATCCCCATCCGTTATGTTTTTTAAAGAATGAAGAGGCTTTATATCATTAATCCTTTTGATTTCTATTTTCTCACCGCCTACTGCTCTTTCATAAATGGCCAGTTCTCCTAACTCGATATGCTTTCCTGCCGGAGAACAATAGCGTATGTATCGGTACATCTTATTCGTGTCTGAGGGCGACAACTCATAATAATTCGTTTTCAACGTATCGCCAAACCGATATAGTAAATCAGGTTTCACAAAAGAAGGCTCCTTGCACCCTTCTATTCTCGCCCCTATGATGGCGCGATATGAGAATTCTGCGATTCTTTTAGTAAGAGACATTTTTCTTTTCAATATCACTTCTTGCATCTGTCCTTTATCCGGGGCTAACGTATGGATGCTATCTTTTGTAAATAAAAACGGATAACCGGCAGCCCGTTGGTGGTATCCGTCAAAATACAATGGCTGATAAATAATGTCCGGTTCCAAATTCTTAAATATAACCTTGTTTTTGTCATTTCGCGCCATCGCAACCGGAATCCAGCCTTGCGGGCTAAAGACCCCAAGATATACATATTTGTCCCGGCTTGGTTGCACGGAAATCTCGACTTCGTTCCTTCCGAAATAGTGGTCTGTCACATCTTTCAGAAAGCGATTGCGAAATAAGGCCGGAACTGTTTTATCTGCTGTAATTCCAGAAAACGGCTCATCTTGAATGCCAAAACAGAAGCGATAGACTTTTCCTTTTTTCCTGCCGTCGCTTTTCTTTTCATGCCGTGTCGCATCGAACTCGTTGAATCCGAACTGTATAAACTGCCCGGTCGTATCCCGTAAAACTGTCCATTCGTGCAGATGTTGGTACTCAGGAGAATAGACAAAACATTCAGAGGCAACCGGTATTCCGCAGGCTCGCATGGCATATAAGGTAATATCGTCGGCATCCCGGCAATATCCGATACGATGATAAAACAAAAAATCAGCAGGTTGGTGGGGCATTTTGATGTTCGTGTTCCAATAATGATTAACGCGGTTCAGGTCTTTACAGATGATGTTACAAGCCTCTGTCACGTCACTTCCTCGATAAGCAGAATCGAGCAATGCCGTATAATGGTCATGGTACAACTTGCGCCATGAAGATAAAGGTTCGTCCCCGATACGATACGGGAGGATCAGTTCACAAAAGTCATCGAATCCTAAACTTCGGTTCCACGGGTATTTTTTCCAGACCTCAAAAGCCAAGTCGATGTTTTCAATTAGGTAATCCGATGTAATCACATGTGCATCATATATTTTAGGCAGGTTGTAGAGCGAAGTGCTTTCCCATTTATTCAAAATGTTGTCAGCGACCGTTTTCCCCTCTATTATATTCACTAAAATTGGTTTGATGGAATCCCACTCCGCTCCGGTATATCCATACCAACGGGGCATATTGCGAATCAGAAAACGGGCGGCCTCCCGTTTCTCTGTCTCGTTCGCGTAATGTTCCAGCACTTTTTCCAATTCAGCGCGGTTGTCACCTGCAAAATCAAGGGCTTGCTCCAGCTGCTTGTCACTCGGAGAAAGGCAAGAGCATACAAATAAGCTATAGGCCAAAGCCAGAACGAAAAGATGTTTGTTCATGAATAAAATTATTGTTTCAAATGCAAAACTTGAATAACAGGATTATCTTCCTCATTATCAGAATTTACTAAATTAACAAATGTGTTATCTCCACAAGAAGAACAATAATGGCATAAGACATGGTCATCCATGTCATTCACGACTTCTATCCCAATTTGGCATTTACCGCTTTCCTTATGATATAAGATTCTTCTTACGCCTTTTGTTTGGGAATGGAATATGAAATTTACCCAAGATTCGTTTTCGCGATACAGCGTCCGATAAAAGTGCTCGCCCAAACCTTACACTTCAGGTTTTCTTTGGTAGAACTCCGAAGGTATTTCCGGAATTACTTGAAAATGAAATTTGCAAGTAATAGTATTATTGTCAAACGAATATATATCGTTTTCTATCTGTGGGGATATGAAATTATCTTTTAGATCAATAATATATCTTATTTTATATCCGGATTGCAACAATCAGTACCAGTCGATTTTATTATCTTCATCATAAACGAATATTCTTTGTTGCTTTCCCTGCGAGCATTTAATGGCCAAAAGGGCTTTTTGAGGCACATTTTCAAATTCGATAAAAACATCATTCGCTGTTTTGGTATCGATAAGTTGCCAATTATTATTATTCCAATAGTATAAAGAATACTCCAATCCCGGCTGAATAGAATTTCCATCACAACGACGAATATACGAAATTTTGGATATATTTACTGGCCGGCAAAAATCAAAACCAACCCAACTCTCTTCTCCTTTCGCACTGAAATTTGTCAATTGATCACCATCTGCGATATTAGCAGCGTCATTGCTTTTATCAAAAATCGAATTTGTATGTTTGATAATGTTGCCTTGAATGATCGAATCATGTTCATCATAAAAATAAATTTCAGCCATGTCACACTGACTTGTATCAGAAGATGTAAAACGCCAATATCGATATTCGGCATTTTTATCAAGAAACACGGTACCATTTGTTAAATTTCCCTGAGGTAATTCCGCTATTTTCGTTGTATGGTCAAATTCCTTGCTTTCAGAAGTTTCGATAATACCTCCTGTTATTTTTTTTCTAATAGAAAATACATTATCTCCCAAAGGATATTTTCTGTTCAATCTGATCGTATGAAAAGCAGAAGTGTCTGGTTCTATAAATTGGATATGTTTCGAAGCAGAAGCCAAAAACGGTTTACTGATCGGAATAGCATTGCCATTAGAGTCATATGCCAAGGCTATATAACAGGTATTTAGTCCCATTCTTTCGAAAATCACATGACTACCGGCTATTTTTCCCCAATAGACAGGAGTCCAATTATTTCCGTCATAGATGGCAATAAATGAAGATTGTCCACTCTTCAATGATTCCTGCAACGGAATACGTATGTCAATCGTGGGCATATATTCAGCGGTAACATCTCGTATAAACATATTTCTGAGTTTAGGAGGGATATATTTCTCAGTTGCGATTTTCAGATACTCTTCATTGGGTTTGTACACATTACGGAAAATCTTAGGGACTTTCAAATATGGATAATGAACTGTGCCCGGATCTGTCGCATGGGGAGCAAACTCCAAGTTCCCAAAACGCGTCGTATAAACTGTATTCCAAGAATGCCCATTATTACCTGTAGACCAATTTGGCGTAAAATCATAAGCGACAGGAATTCCTTTACTACGCATAATTAAGACAGCCCCTAAACAATATGTGGCACAATTAGAAAAAGGAAGTTTCAGTATGACATTAGGATCATAAATCGGAAGTGTCTTTAATAATCCAAAACTTTGAGGTGTGTTCTTCATTTGGTTATTCACTTCTGTTGCTGCAAAAATTGGATTTCGTTTATATTCGTCACACAAATATGCCAGATCAATATCTCCTTTACAAATATCGTAATAGGCATTCCTCCATTCGGTAAGCGGCTGCCCTTCAAAACATTTATAAGGTAATAGATATTCGCAAAATTGTTCGAAGTCCAGATGTTCGGCCCATTCGCATTCTCTCCATTGTTTGAAGGCTTCATCGATTGACTGAATAAGAAACTCCGAAGTGATAACCTCTATATCCCGTTTCTGTTTATATCTTCCTTCAAATTTGAGACGAAGTGATTCAATATGTTTTTCTTGTTCAAGTTTGTCTTCAGATAAAGCAACAGCAGAATCAATGGCGTGATAATAGTCCTCAATGCCTTTATCGTAAGAGGAATGGTAAGGCATGTATCGAATCAGGTATTGGGCAGCTTCCTGTTTCTGCCAATCATCCAGTTTTGCGTAGTGCGACAAAACCGCTTCAAGTTCCCCTCTGTTTTCCCCGGCTTCCTTCAAGGCATATTCCACATCTGTTGTTTGTAAGTCGCAAGCTGGAAAAATCAGGCACAAGAGAAACAAAAAGAAAAATGAGTTTTTTGTTACTGATGTATATTGTAAAGCCATATTTATCAAGCGATTAATCTAAATTATTATAGGTAAAAATAGACTAAAACAGGATCTGGATCATAAGCTATAGAGTAAATTATTTTACCATTATCATTCACACAAATATATTTTAAATCAATATCGGAAGTGTATTTTACTATAGGATTACCATCCCAATCATAAACGAGTATTTGATTTGACAAACAAGCCTGCTCATGTGTATTGATAGCAGGATCTTCAATACTTCTCCCTGAATATAATATATATATATACTCATCTGTAGAACAAGCATCAATAAATCCTTCTATATTATCCTCGAAAGGATGTGCATAAACGAAATTTTCATCATTCGATATGTCATATTTATATTTCCCCCTATATTCTTTTTTTATAGATTGCAAATCACCATCAAACAATTGAAATATCTCAAAATATGAGAATTTTGACGAACAAAATAAAATACGATTAAGCCTTTCATTAACAACAATTTTCCCCTGATAAGCCATTGCTTTATATAGCATTTTATCATCATCAAAATTATCTTTCGGATATTTATATACATAATTTAAAAAAACATCATTATTCCAAATAGCAAACATCCCTTCTTTAAAAAGTCCTGTTGAGATATAATGATTATTCATGTTCAGTACATTCATACATCTATAATTACCATAATTAAAAAAATCAATAATCTCTCCAGAAATTGCATTCATATGATAAATATTTGCGGAGTTCATATCTTGAAAAAGAAATGTACTATCTGTTTTTGTTTGTGTAACATTAATATTAACAAATTCATTTACTCCATTTCCTATTGGTATAAAATGAGAAACTTTTTTATTATACATATTTACTTTTGTAACCAATGAATCTCCATTAAAATTTTGAAAAATAAGCGAACTGTCTTTTTTTAGAAATAACATATTACTTCCTATAAATACAAATTCATCCTCAAGCAATTTGGTGCTTTTTATGTTTTTTACATTTTCAAATTCATTCATTGGGAATTTTTTATGATTACATGATGTAATAAACATAATAGTAAAAATAAACAATAATTTATTCATAAGATTTCATAGAATATTTTAATAAACAGGATATATTATATCAAATAGTATTCGGCTAAATTCATTTTAACAATTTAACCGAATACCGTATAGCTAATACAACAGTAATATCACATGGATTAATTACTTTCTATAATACTCACCATACTTCCATCCATTACTATAATAACACCATATAGTTGATGATTTACAACCAAAATGAACTCCCTCTTCTGCAGAATCGGCCAGCGCATCGACATTTTCCAATGCCAAGTCGGAGAGTTCAACTTCTTGTTTGCCCTGCTGGTAATTCCAGCCAGCCGCTACGGCGATTGCAGCAAAAGCGATAACGCCGATTACTTTCTTTCCCATTTTCGTATTATTTTAATGGAATTAAAATTTCTGTTAGTTTTTGAATCTTTGCCCAGTATCATTTCCTGAAATCAGGTGATTTCCAACCCTTTTTTATTTACTCCAAATTTACTACTTTTGCCGTTACCTCCTTCTTTATTAGTTATTGAATGAAGGAAAGTCCGGGAGTTTCTGTTTATGCTTGTGAGGCGGTAGGCAGAGACTCCTTTCTTTTTCCCGTTAATTGCTTTATTTGACTGTCCCGATAAAACTCAACATCAGTGAGTTGTTCGGGATGTTTCCATAAATGTCTACCGTTCGGTAAAAATCTCCCGGCTGTTCCGCTTCGTAGCTGACCGTGATCGTTCCTATCTCTCCCGGTTGCAGTTCTTTCCAGTTGCAAGTTGCTTCGGTGCAGTCGCAAGAGGTGGTGAAACCTTTTAACCTAAAGCTACCGGTTCCGGTATTTCGAACCGTGACAATCTGCTGTTTGGTCGTTCCCTCTTTGACCGTTCCCAAATCATATTCTACTTGTTCCGCTTCGAGTGTTGTCTTGGACAATGTTTCTTGATATTGCATGCCGGTTATCTGTTTCAGATACAAATCCCTGATTGCCAAATTATGCACCGGATTACCGATTACTTTCACCTTGTTGTTCTTGTCCAACAGGAAAGTCTGAAAGGTAATCTCCTGCGGGAACTTATTTAACTCGTCAAACCCATTGCCTCGGTCGATGCAGACCGGACGGTCGAAATTGTCGCGTTTCAGGATATACCGCAACTCACGGTCGTCTTTCGACTGGAAGACGAAGATGAACGGGATGTTGCTGTTTGTTGCCGAATCGACATGGGCGATCAACTTTTGCCATTTCGGCAATTGCAGTTTGCAACTGGTACACCCGACCGAATCGACGTAAACCAACACTTTATATTCCGCATCGGGTATCCGATAGTCCACCGGCTCGGTGACGAAACGGGAGAACGCCATATCCTGCGGAAACACGATCTCTTTCCCCTGCCATTCCTGAACAAGGCGGGCGAATTGTTCTTTCTTCCCTTCCTTACAGGAACTGAACAGAACTAAAGCAACCCATATTATCCACTTATAATTCATGTTTTTTTTACAAATTCAATGTAACAATCGGTTTATCCGTATCTGTTGTCGTGCACGTGACGATCCCGTCTTTTTCATTGACGGACAGCCCGAACACCGAACGGTTCAGAAGGAAACTCCGGACCGGATTACCCTGCAAGTCGAAAACATACAGGTATCGACCGCCTTCAAGTCCTTTCTCGCCGGTTTCGTATTGCCGGTATTTTTCCTTGAAAGCAATGCCGTCGAACGTGACATATATATGCTTATCCGTAACTTGCACATCGTTATACCCCTTGATGCCTTTCGGAAACGCCTCGTTGCCTTGCGAAGAGAAAACCGGTTCTCCGCTGGGACCGTAGAGGACAGTATGAAACCCGGTTTTCAGATTGTGGATTTCAAGCACTTCGCCCAATTGGGTCGCGATGGCCAGCGTCCCGCCTTGCGGATCATAAGCCATGAAACTGCGCCAAGCTTGCGCCAACGCCATCGGATTCTCCCGTTTTCCCTCATCTTCGGTCGGGACCGTCCCCATGCTGCGGATAATCCGTCCGTCTATCCCGATATCATGGAAACGGTGTTCACCGGTGTAATCGTCAACCAGAAAACCGTTGGCAGTCTTACAGAAATCAAGAGTGCGTAGCAACCGTTTGTCTAAAGAAACGGTTTCGACACGTGAGACTTGTCGGTTCGCCACATCGACTGACCAGCGCGTGATTTGCATCCGATTTGCATCCAACACCCAGACCGAGTCCGACGCACACAACCGCACTCGGTCTGCCGATAGCAACTCTTCCGGTCCTTCCCCACGTTTCCCGAAAGGCGCAACAGGTTGCCAGTCAGGATAGGTAAAAGCATACAGATAATGACTATCATTGTGCAAATCCAACAAGACGGCCAACCCGTTTCCGATCTCCACCCGGTAAGGATAGCGTAAGTAAACAGAATCCAAGGCGGTCTCACCGACTGTCACCTTGTCCGTTTCCGGAAAAGTTCCATAACGCGAATAACCGGAAGGGTTGGGAGGGAAGCAGGAGGACACAACTAATAAAATTCCTATATAAAATATGTATAATAGGATGTTTTTCATCGAAATCCTTCAAAACGTTTCTTCACCTTTATTCCTTTGCAATCAATATCACCTTCTCCAAAGCAGTAAAGATTTGTGTTCTCACCTTGTGCCAATGCCTCAATATTATCCAAAGCCAAATCTGTCAAGTTTTCTTTTTTAATTTGGGAACAAAAATACGTTCCCGTAAGGCAGATGATGCCGGTTAAAAATTTTAATAATGTTCGTTTCATTGTTTTATCTGAAATAGAAGTTTATATTTGTAGACCCTTTTCAAGATCATAGCTTCTTGGAAGTAACCTTGCAAAGGTATGGTTATTTAAGAAAAACAGGCTGTTTTTGGGTTGAACAAAGATTGAAAAGTCATAAACAGCAGACAATCAATTATCAAGCAGGGCAAACGTCAACCTTTTTTCAACTTATATCAATAATAAAACATGAATAATTCCAGCAAAAACTCAGCAAATAGCTTAGACAAACGTTTCTCTTTTCTATTATGTGCATACATACTATCATCTTTGTTTATCGTTTTTGTCGGCCATCTGTTTATATCCGAACGCAAAAAAGCGAACCTGAAAGAAGCCGGAATCGCCTTTTTCAAAGCGATCGAAAAAGAGAAAAAACAGTATATAACAACTTTTGTTTTCCAATATGATTCCCGACTTTCACCCAATACCATTTCAGGAGAGGAAAAGAGAAACTGGTACGAACAAATATGTTTGATAAGCGATGATCCGAATCGTCACCATTTGGACAGTATTTTTCAAGCGGAATTGGACAACCGGAAAATCCGAGGTTCCGTTGCCATACAATGTGCAGTCGGAGACAAAGTGACGATCAGCCGGCCGGAGGCTTTTTACAGAAAAGCGACAGCATTGGATGCCGTTTCTTATCGGAAAGATTTGGATGCCGGACAGAAAATCACCTTGCAACCTTATGTACATTTGCCTTATCGATGGTTGGCTGGCTGTTGGCCCGTTTATATGCTTGTCGCAGTCTGGTTGTCCGGAACAACATTGTTCATCTATATATTACGGAAAAAACATAGACAACCTCACCTTGCTGCAAGTATCGATGCCGAACAGATCGTAGAAATAATGCATGAACCGCAAATCAAGATTCAATGGATGCTCTTGCCGGGAAATATTGCTTTTGATGAAGAGCACGGCATCTTGAAACAGGACGACAAGGAAGTTTCGTTATCCGGCGATAGCCTGCTTTATTTCCGGCATTTCATTCAGAAAGAAAATTACATGCTAACCTACCACGATATACTCGTGCATGTATATGGTGTTAAGACGGATGAAATTTCAAAGAACGACAGAAGCCGGATCTCGCATGGGATAGAACGGTTACAAAAGCAATTAGAAGGTTTTGAAAACTTCAAGATTATACTTGTCAGGGGTAAGGGCTACCGGATAGAAGTCAGCTCCGACAACAGCCAAAGGTCTCTTCCCTAAAATCAAAATGTCACCACCACCTCATGAAAATAGGATTAGTACCCCATATATTTGGAATTACACTTAAGGGTAATATTTTTTAACACAACAAAATGAACTGCTTTATCATAAAAAAGTGGCAAATTGTCAAATTATCAAATTTGCCCTCTCCTGATTCGTCTGTATGTGTCCTTTTGCCGGAACGATGGCGAATAAGGCCGGGAAAACAAGTTGGTTATTGTCATTTTGTCTGCAGGATCATCGGAACGGTTCTTTTCTGTCACCGGAAAACGAAAAGATACAGAAGAAACGGATGAGTGTGTCAGCAGGGAGAAAGGATTTCTGTCAAAACATCAATTCCATACAGACTGTTTTATAGAGTCTTTGAGGTGTTAAAATTGCTTTCAAAGGCCTTTCGGGAGACTTTTCACGGCAATTTTTCCCTTTACTTTCATTCGCCTACCAAAATCATCTAAATGATTTTCCAGATTCATCAGGATGGTTTGCCTAAAACATCCTAATAGTTTTGGAAAAACATTCAGATCATTTGAAAAATCATTTAGATGATTTGGAGAAAAGGAAGAAAAAAAGCCGGATACAAGAGTTTTTTAGGCTAAAAAGAGTAAAAATGGGCATTTACCTGTCAGGTAAAATGCCCAAAACGAATCATATTGACAGCAAAAATGCATATAAAAAAAACAAGCTGCCTTACTTTCTTAGAAGATTCCCCCCTTATACATATCATCGAAGTTCGTATGCTGTCCTTCCAACTTTTGGGCTTCATCGCCTTCGGGGTTCAGTTCGATGGACTTTTTCAGGTCTTCGAAGGCGCCTTCCTTGTCCCCTTTCAGGTTTTTGGCACGGCCGCGTTCGGCGTATGCTTTGCCGAAATCCGGCTTCAGGTCGATCGCTTCGTCAAAGAAAGTGATGGCTTCGTCCAGACGTTCCTGTGTGATCAGGAGCTGGCCGACGAGCAACATCGCTTCGTCATTGAAGGGATTCAGTTCCAGCACATTCTGGTAATCGGCGGCCGCAGCGTCGATATTCCCCATCGCTTCGTGGATACGGCCGCGCAGCAAGTAGGATGTTTCTTCTTCCGGAGCGAGCGTGATGGCTTTTTCCACATCGGGAAGTGCTTCGGTTGCCTGCTGCATCGAGAGCAATATCCGGGCACGCATCAGATAGGCATCTGTGAAATCCTCCTTCAGGGCAATCGCTTTCGTCAGGTCGGCAATAGCGCCCAACGGGTCGGAAAGCGTCTGTTTCGCCTTTCCCATCAGGAACCAGGCAAGGTGATTCGACTCTTCCAATTCGAGGATATGCCGGCAATCGGCGATCACATCCGCATCCTTGTCCAACATGAAAAGCACGTTCACCCTTGTCAGCAGCGTATTGATATGGTCCGGCTCAAGCTCCACCATGCGGTTCAGTACCTCGAGCGCGTCCTCTGCCTTATTCGCCGTCGTATAGGCAGCGACCAGATACGTCATCGTCTCGAAATCCTCCTGCAACTTCAACGCTCCGGTAAAACATTTGATGGCATATGCCACCTGCCCCATCTTCTGGGCACGGACACCGTCGTATTTCAAAATATCAAAATTTTTCTGATCGTTCTTGCTTTTTTCTTCTTCGGGCGTTACGGCCTTAGAGGAAGAGAATAGTGATGTAAAGAAGTTTCCCATGATTTAATTACAAATTGTTTTCAGGGAGGCAAAGATAAGAAAAGTCGTAATCCTTTTCATATTTTTTATGAAGAATCTATAAGTGAATTTCAGACATTTTTCTAATTTTGTACCAGAATTTTTAACTTGGGAAGGATTGTGCCAGCCACACCAACCGCACGCTTTCCCGTCAATAAATGAGTATGGAAAACATAGAAACTGGACTTTTGTTAATGATCGTAGGAATGACCACTGTTTTTGCTATCCTGCTGATCGTTATCAATCTTGGGAAGGGCCTGATCGTACTGGTCAACAAATATGCGCCCGAAGAGATCGTTGTAAAAAAACAGGTGGCGCCGCAAAGGCAAACGGCAACATCTGCACCGGCTGCCGGGATTACGAACCAGACAACCGCCGCTATCGTATCGGCAGTAAGCGTTATGACGGGCGGAAAAGGGAAAGTCGTAAAGATCGAGAAATTATAATCGCACTTATACATATTATTATATCATGAAAAGAGAAATCAAATTTAGCTTGGTCTTCCGTGACATGTGGCAATCTGCCGGAAAATATGTTCCCACCGTAGACCAGCTAACACGGGTAGCACCAGCCATTATCGAGATGGGATGCTTCGCCCGCGTAGAGACCAATGGCGGAGGATTCGAACAAGTAAACTTATTATTCGGTGAAAACCCAAACAGAGCCGTACGCGAATGGACGAAACCGTTCCATGAAGCCGGCATACAAACCCACATGCTGGACCGTGCACTGAACGGCCTGCGTATGAGCCCCGTACCTGACGATGTTCGCCAGTTGTTCTATCAGGTAAAGAAAGCACAGGGAACGGATATCGCCCGTACTTTCTGCGGACTGAACGACGTACGCAACATCGCTCCTTCCATCAAATATGCGAAGGCGGCAGGGATGATCTCGCAATGTTCGTTGTGTATCACCCACTCGCCGATCCATACGGTGGACTATTACACTAAGATGGCGATGGAACTGATCGAACTGGGAGCAGATGAAATCTGCATCAAGGACATGGCCGGCATCGGCCGTCCGCATTCCTTAGGGCAAATCGTCGCCAACATCAAAGCCAAACATCCGGAAATCCCGGTCCAGTACCATAGCCATGCCGGCCCCGGATTCAATGTGGCTTCGATCCTCGAAGTATGTAACGCCGGTTGCGACTACATCGACGTAGGTATGGAGCCGCTTTCATGGGGTACAGGCCATGCAGACCTGCTGACCGTGCAGGCGATGTTGAAAGATGCCGGCTACAAAGTACCGGAGATCAACATGGAGGCTTATATGAAAGTCCGCAGCTTGATCCAGGAGTTCATGGATGACTTCCTCGGCTTGTATATCAGCCCGAAGAACCGCCTGATGAACTCGTTGCTGATCGGTCCGGGGCTGCCGGGCGGTATGATGGGAAGCCTGATGTCCGACCTCGAAAAGAACTTAGAGACTATCAACAAGAGCAATATCAAGAACAACAAGCCGCTCATGAGCCAGGACCAGTTGTTGATCAAACTGTTCGATGAAGTGGCCTATGTATGGCCGCGTGTCGGTTATCCTCCATTGGTTACTCCGTTCAGCCAGTATGTCAAGAACCTGGCGCTTATGAACGTGATGCAGATGGAAAAAGGGAAAGCCCGTTGGAGCATGATCGCCGACGATATCTGGGATATGATCTTAGGCAAAGCCGGACGCCTGCCGGGTCCGTTGGCTCCCGAAATCATCGAGAAAGCAAAAGCCGAAGGACGCGAATTTTTCGAAGGAAACCCACAGGACAACTATCCTGACGCACTCGACAAGTATCGCAAACTGATGAACGAAAAGCAATGGGAAACAGGCGAAGACGATGAAGAATTGTTTGAATACGCCATGCACCCGGCACAATACGAAGCCTATCGTTCAGGAAAAGCCAAAGTGGAATTCAAAGCCGATGTCGCCAAGAGAAAAGCCGAAAAACAAACGGTTGCCCAGCCTGCCGTTTCTGCTCCGGCAACTCCGGCGAGTGTAACAATGGCCATGCCGACAACACCGCAGGTAATGACTGTCGACGTGAACGGACAAGCCTACAAAGTAACCGTTGCATTCGGTGATACACCAAACACTGTCGCCCCGGCCGAAACGCCGGCTGCCCCTGCTGCAACACCCGCACCTGCGACCGCTCCGGCCGGAACCGGCAAAGAAGTGCTCTCGCCGCTGGAAGGTAAATTCTTCTTAGTGAAAGGAGCTTCCGACACGCCTGTAAAAGTGGGAGATGTCGTAAAGGAAGGCGACGTGCTTTGCTATGTGGAAGCCATGAAGACCTATAATGCCGTACGTGCGGAATTCGGCGGGACAATCACGGCTATCTGCCCGGCTGCCGGTGACGCTGTTTCTGAAGATGACGTATTAATGACGATACAGTAATGAACGAGATATTTCAAAATCTATATGAGATGACTGCGTTCAGCAACATCATTGCTGAACCGCAGTTCCTGATCATGTATGCCATAGCATTCATACTGCTTTATTTAGGTATAAAAAAGCAGTATGAACCGTTATTGCTCGTACCCATCGCATTCGGCGTGTTGCTTGCCAACTTCCCCGGAGGCGATATGGGTGTGATACAGGCCGACGAGAATGGTCTGATCAACGTGCACGGGGTGATGAAGAACATTTGGGAAATGCCGCTCCATGACATTGCGCATGAGTTGGGACTGATGAACTTCATCTACTACATGCTGATCAAGACAGGTTTCCTTCCTCCTATCATCTTTATGGGTGTGGGAGCATTGACGGATTTCGGGCCGATGTTGCGCAACCTGCGTTTGTCCATATTCGGAGCGGCCGCCCAGTTAGGTATTTTCACCGTGCTGCTGGTAGCCATCCTGATGGGATTCACACCGAAGGAAGCAGCCTCTTTAGGTATTATCGGAGGTGCTGACGGACCGACTGCCATCTTTACGACAATCAAACTGGCTCCGCACCTGTTAGGTCCGATCGCCATTGCCGCCTATTCTTATATGGCGCTGGTTCCGGTTATCATTCCATTGGTAGTCAAACTGTTTTGCTCAAAGAAAGAGCTGCGTATCAATATGAAGGAGCAGGAGAAGAAATACCCGTCCACGACGGAGATCAAGAACCTGCGCGTATTGAAGATCATCTTCCCGATCGTGGTGACTACGATTGTAGCCCTGTTCGTACCGAGTGCGGTCCCCTTGATCGGTATGTTGATGTTCGGTAACTTAGTAAAGGAGATCGGGACCAATACGTTCCGCCTGTTCGACGCTGCTTCCAACAGCATTATGAATGCGGCGACCATCTTCTTAGGATTGTCGGTCGGTGCGACCATGACGGCAGAAGCATTCCTGAACTTCACGACCATCGGTATCGTTGTCGGGGGCTTCCTTGCGTTTGCCCTTTCCATCACGGGCGGTATCTTCTTCGTTAAGCTGTTCAACCTCTTTACGAAGAAAAAGATCAATCCGCTGATCGGGGCGACCGGACTGAGCGCCGTGCCGATGGCATCCCGCGTTGCGAATGAAATCGCATTGAAATACGACCCCAAGAACCATGTACTTCAATATTGCATGGCCAGTAACATATCCGGCGTTATCGGTTCTGCCGTAGCCGCCGGTGTATTGATCTCGTTCTTAGGATAATTTCAACACGGATCATATTTTAGGCACGGATTTCACGGATTTTGGTCTTATCTGTGCCTAATTTAACATCTACCTGCAAATTATTTGCTCTCAAATGCTGTAATCCAAAAATATTTACTTTAATTTGTGACTTGATATAGGATACATTTATCCTTTTCTTAAATGCGATTGAATATGAAGGACACTCACGAAGCTAATTTGCCAACTGAAGAAACCGGCAAATTGGAAGAAACTAAAGCTCCGGAAACAACACCGGAAAACACGGCGGATGAAGTTGTAACAAACGAAACACCGGATGCCGGAGTTGCAGCAGAAGAAACATCTGAAGCAGAAGTCAAGAATGACGAAACTGCGGCAGGTGAAGAGATTGTTGCGGCTGCGGGGAAATTGTCGAAAGAAGAAATTCTAGAGAAACTGACCGGTTTGGTTGGAGCGGCAGCAGACGCGACACGCAACGAGGTGGAAGCACTCAAACAGGCTTATTACAAAATCCACCGGAGCGAAGTGGACGATTTGAAGAAAGCATTCTTGGAAGAGGGTGGCGAAGAGAAGGATTTTGTGGTTCCCGAGGATGAAACCGAAAACAAGATCAAGGAACTGCTCACCGTTTACAAAGAAAAACGGGCAGCTATCCTTGCTGAAGAAGAACGGGTTAAAGCTGCCAACTATGCCTTGAAACTCCAACTGATCGACCAGCTGAAAGTGCTGACCGAAAGCCAGGAAGATTTCAACAAACTATATAACGACTTTAAGGACATCCAGCAGAGGTGGAAAGAGGTGAAAGCCGTTCCGCAGGAACATGTCAACGAATTGTGGAAGAACTATCAGATATACAGCGAGAAGTTCTACGATATCATCAAGATAAACAACCAGTTCCGCGATTACGATTTCAAGAAGAACTTAGAAATGAAAACGGCTCTTTGCGAAACAGTTGAAAAACTGCAAACGGAACCGGATGTAGTATCGGCCTTCCACCAGCTTCAGAAGTTGCACCAGCAATGGCGTGAAATCGGTCCGGTGGCGAAAGAACTGCGCGAAGACCTGTGGACACGCTTCAAAACCGCTTCCACGATTATCAACAAACGCCATCAGGAACATTTCGAAGGGCTGAAAGCAAAAGAACAGGAAAACTTAGAAGCCAAGACAGCCATCTGCGAACAGATAGAGAACATCGATTTCAGTGCTTTGAAGTCATTCAAAGACTGGGAAGAAAAGAATAAGGAAGTCATTGCCCTGCAGGACAAATGGAAAACGATCGGCTTCGCCCCGAAGAAATCGAACGTGAAGATATTCGAACGTTTCCGCGCTGCCTGCGACGTTTACTTCAACCGCAAAAGCGAATTCTACAAGAACATCAAGGACGAGATGGAAAAGAATCTCGAACTGAAAAAAGCCTTGTGTGAAAAAGCGGAGGCATTGAAAGACAGCACTGAATGGAAGAGCACGACTGAAAAGATGATCGCTTTGCAAAAAGAATGGAAGACGATCGGCTCGGTAGCCCGCAAACATTCCGATGCAGTCTGGAAACGTTTCATCTCGGCCTGCGACTATTTCTTCGAACAAAAGAATAAAAATGTATCTTCTCAAAAGAGCGTGGAACAAACCAACCTGGCCGCTAAAAAGGCCTTGGTTGAAAAGATCAACGCCATTGACGAAACCGACCACGACGAAGCACTCGCCACCTTGAAAGGATGTATGGCAGAATGGAACACGATCGGCCATGTACCTTTCAAAGAGAAAGATAAGATTTATAAGGAATATCACGAAGCAGTCGACAAACAGTTCGACCGTCTCAAAATCGACCAGAACGACCGTAAGATGCAAACCTACCGAAGCAACCTCAGCGACATGAGCGGCGGTGAACGGGGAAAAGGAAAACTCTACGGCGAACGGGAAAAACTGATGCGTATGTACGAACGGATGAAGAACGAACTTCAAACCTACGAAAACAACATCGGGTTCCTGAGCATCTCCTCCAAAGGTGGCGGCGGCTTGCTTAAAGAGATGGAACGCAAGATCGATAAACTGAAAGACGAAATGGCACTCATCATTAAAAAGATTGACGCCATCGACGAAAATCTCGAATAGCCCCAAAACGGTATTTACTGTACGCAGATAACGCACATACGCAGACAAGCGCAGATATTTATTAACGATCAATAAAATAAGTCTGCGCTTATCTGCGTATTCTGCGTTATCTGCGTACGTTTTATCTGATTGTTAGACACAGCTTTGACTTTTACATAGCATATGAAACCTAAAATACATTTCTTTAATCCAGGACACGAAACAGCCATACTACAAGGCTCTGAAAATTACACTCCGCCTGCAAACGTACAAAGGATGATCAGGGAGTTATCCTATCTTCCTGTCTGGTATGCGGACCCGGAGGATTTTGTCTTTACGGAAGAGGTTACTTCACCGCGTTTCTTCTCCTTACAGCCTAAAGAGTTCAGGCCGTTCGCCAAGCTCATCTCCCGCAAGGAGATTGAGAAACAGCGGGATAGCCTGCCCGAAATGCAAGCTGCCCCCTGGGGACTTTCCCCGCATAGCCATTCTCTTTTTGAGAAGCTCCGGAAAAGCGGTAACCTGAATCTCACGATCCCGGAATGGAAAGAGGAATATACCCGGTTGACAGGCCGCCAGACAGCAGCCGAATGTCTGGATAAAATACGTGAACTTCTGCCCGATATGGAGGTGCCGGTATCGCCGAAATTCTGCAAAAAAGTGAGGGAAGTGGAAAAATACCTGATCCTCCAGAATGCTCCCTTCGTGTTGAAGACTCCCTATTCATCCTCCGGCAGAGGCTTGCTCTGGTTGCCGGAACGCAAACTGACAGCGAAAGACCGCGTCTGGATCGAGGGTGCACTGAATAAGCAGGGATGTGTCAGCATAGAATGTGCACTGAATAAATACCAGGATTTCGCCATGGAATTTTATTCGGACGGGAACGGAAACATACGCTATGAGGGACTTTCCGTATTCGGAGCTGAAAAGAAAGGCGCTTATTCCGGGAATGTATTGGGCGACCAGACGTATCTGGAAAGTTTCTTTGTTGAAAACTTCGGAGACAAATTCCAGCAATTGAAAGAAGCCGTCGGAGATGCAATCCGGCAAATATATGGTAACATTTATACCGGTTACTTAGGCGTCGATATGTTGGTCTATCGTAGAAAAACAGATAACGGATTCGCCATACACCCTTGTATTGAAGTAAATATGCGCTATACAATGGGCATGGTTGCCTTGCGCATCAGCCAAAAATACCTGGCGCCTACGGCGCGGGGAGATATGAGCATTACATACGAAAGCAAACCGGGAGAAGCATACGAACGCCACTGTTTCATGAAAAAGGCATATCCGCTTGAAATGAAGGACGGGAAAATAAAAGAGGGGTATATTTCTCTCTGTCCGGTCACAAAAGAGACTAAATACAGGGCCTACATATTGGTTTTCTGATATATATTACGGAGCATTTAAATAGATTATGACCTTGATATAAGACGCTTTTATAAGAAAAACAGGCGGGAAATGTGCGAAAAGTAAGCAGAAACACTTGTCTACATCCCCATTTCCACACATTTTACACCCCCATGTAGCCGGTTCCAAGATCCGGATGTTGCAATCATGAACACCCGGATGTACACGGATCTATATGCTTAGTCCGCTGAAAACAAGTAATATACTTTTCAAAAAAAGAGAGTATCTTTAATAAGGCAGTGATAGAGATGTGATAGATGTGTGATAGATAAAAAAGCCATCTATCACACCTTTCATGCTATGATTATCAATGATCACAGAAGAAAGTGTGATAGAGTGACAGATATTTTGAAAAAACATTTTAATAGAAGAAAATGTGAACCTTTCAAATAATAGAAGCCTAACGAGTTAATACAGAAATTTCTTTTTCATAACCTGGATATTCAGATAGTAATGTATTCCGGTTTGCCAGTTCAAAATCTTTATATTCGAATCCCGGAGCGACGGCACAACTGACCAGTGCAAAGCCTTGCACCTCTTTCAACCGGGCGGCAAACCAAACGCCTGGCTCTATAGTGATCTGTAAAGCCCCGCTTTCCTGATCAGACAATTCACGGCAAACCAGTTTTCCTCCCTCGAAAGAATAGATCAACAGAGGCTCACCTTTATGAAAGAACCAGCTTTCGGGCGATTTTATCCGGTGGAAAGCGGAGAACTCATCCTTTTCCAACAGATAATAAATCGTCGTCAACACCCGTTTCCCTGCCGGAATCCCATCTACCGGTTGCCAGGAGCCCGGACGATATTCTTCCTTGCAATAGCCCCCTTCAGGATGAGGGGTCATCCCGAGCCTTTTAATCCAATAGCTTGCTTGCTTTTCTTGTATTTCTTCCATCTGCTAATATTCTTTTAAAGACAAATATACCCTATTTTCTTTGACAGGCTAAATAAAGTGGAATCTTAGGATGAAGTACGAACTGGAATATGCGAACAGTTTTAAGAAAGACCTTAAAACTTGTAAAAAAGAGGGTACAACTTGGCTTTATTACAAGAGGTAATCGACTTATTGCAAAAAGCCGGAACCCTCCCCGAACGCTATCGTCCACATAAACTTAGCGGAACCTTTGAAGAGCTATGGGAATGCCATATCAAAGGCAACTGGCTCTTGATATGGCAGGCAACAAAACGACACTAAACTAAACTCAACTTGATTATGACCGACACCGGCACTCATGCCGACCTGTTCTGATCTTCGATGTCGTTACCGGTTATGTTTGATCAGGTTCATGAATTCTTCGCGTGTTTTGGCTTGCTGGAAGAATCCGGTGAAGTCGGAAGTTGTGGTTAGGGAGTTCTGCTTCTCGACACCACGCATCTGCATACACATATGTTGCGCCTCGATTACGACCATCACACCTAACGGGTCGAGAGTATCCTGAATACAATCTTTGATCTGCATGGTCAGGCGTTCCTGAATCTGAAGACGGCGGGCGAAGATATCCACGACACGGGGAATTTTGCTCAACCCTGTAATATATTTTTTAGGGATATAGGCGACATGGGCCTTTCCGAAGAAAGGCAACATATGATGCTCACAAAGAGAAAAGAAATCGATATCCTTTACAATCACCATCTGCTTATAGTCTTCTTCTTTGAACATGGCACCGCGAAGCACGGCAGCCGGGTCTTCATGATACCCTTTTGTCAGGAACTGCATAGCTTTGGCAACCCGTTCGGGCGTTTTCAACAGACCTTCGCGGTCTACATCTTCACCAAGCAGATTGATGATACTTTTATAATGGCCGGCCAGTTCTTCACGGGCCAGCAAAGTCTTCTCGTTTAGTTCTTCGTTCATTTCAATTCAATGGGATTTTTACTTCTTCCCTTACGATGTACATTTCTTTCTTATAGGCCGGAAATGCATCCATCAGAAGACGTTGCATATGATAAGCCTCTTCATGTGAACGGAAATCACCGATACGCACGCGCCAGAACGGAGCATTGTACGTCACATAAGTCGGGACATCAGGGAAAAGTTCCTTAATTTCTTTCTCTTTCCGAAAAGCTTCGTCTTTGGATTTACGCTGGTTATTGCCGGAAAACACTTGTGTACGATAGCCTTGTATCTTCAAAAAGGCCGTACTATCAGTCTTCTCTACCCCCTCGCCATGCAAGCGTTTACCGAGCATATTACGAAGAGCATCCGGTTGGCGCACCACAACAGTCCCCTTTCCGGGAATTCTCTCCTGCAAGGCGTCGATGATGTCTTCCGCCTGTCCATCGACACCCGTCTGGGCAGACAAGGCAGATGCACCAAGCAGCAGACATAAAGATAGGATACAAGATAGTCGTTTCATATTGAATGTCGGATATGATATCGTAATCGTAGGGGCGGGTTCCAACCCCGCCCTGTTTATATCATTTGCCACGTAAACGGGCAGGTTTGGAACCTGCCCCTACGAAAGACAATTATTTATCAAATGCTTCGATAATCGGCATAAATTTATCAACAGCCAAAGAAGCACCACCGATCAGACCACCGTCAACGTTCGGTTTAGCAAACAATTCCTTAGCGTTACCGGCATTGCAGCTTCCGCCATAAAGGATCGTACAGTTGTCAGCAATTTCCTGGCCATATTTAGCAGCCAAAGTAGCGCGGATATGAGCGTGAATTTCTTCAGCCTGGTCGGATGTAGCAGTTTTACCTGTACCGATAGCCCAAACCGGTTCGTAAGCCAGAACGATCTTAGCGAAATCTTCAGCAGACAGATCGAACAAAGAGCCCTTGATCTGAGCATCTACAACTTCAAAATGCTTGCCGGCTTCTCTTTCTTCCAGAACTTCACCGATACAGAAGATCGGGGTCAGCCCATTAGCTAAAGCCAATTCAACTTTTGTTTTCAAGATTTCCGGAGTTTCGTGATAATAAGCACGTCTTTCAGAGTGGCCCAGGATCACATATTTTGCACCTGTAGAAGCAACCATAGCAGCAGAAACTTCGCCCGTGTAAGCACCTTTTTCTTTGTCTGCGCAGTTTTCAGCAGCAACACCGATCTTGTTCGTGTCGATAGCAGCAGCAACGCTTGCCAGGTGAGTGAACGGAGTGCCGATGATCACATCACAGTTAGGAGTTTTACCTTTAAGAGCTTCGTCCAAGCCTTTTGCCAAAGCAAGACCTTCAGGAAGGGTAGTGTTCATCTTCCAGTTTCCAGCAACAATATTCTTTCTCATGACTTAATTAATTAAATATGTAATACAAATAGTTATTTCTTTTCTTTCCGTTTGCGCCTGAAACGCAGCAGGTCATACGCCCAAACGAGCAGCAAAGGTACGGTAAAAGTCAATAGGTTGGTTGCGAGGGCCCCATCTTCTTTACTTTTTATATGGCTCTCGTCCAAGCAACGATCCACAACCTCCTTCACATCCTCCTCTACCGGAATGTCGTTATAATGCCATTTGCCCAATATCGTACCGCCTTTCAGCAACACAAGCCCTGGGTTGGAACGGATAATCGTCTTAAGCAGCACCTCGTCTGCCATCCGGAAAGGATATTCGGCTCCGGTATTGTCGCTCCAGGCATCGATCGCCTCCGGCGAAGAACCCGTGACGCAATAGAACGGGATATTATGTTCGAGCGCATAATCATACACACCGTTGATCTCATCCATCTGTTCGTCGTCCGCATCTTCCAGCTTCGGAGCCACGAGCAACAGAACCGGACCGGGGTTACCGATGATTTCTTCCGTCACGTCATCGCCTTCCCCATTATAAATATTGAAAGCGGCGACAGGGGGTTGATACCCTTTCTTGACCAGTTCGGTCTTCGACTCGACAAACGTCCAGCTACTGTCGTTTGCCGGGTAGTCTTCAAGCGAAAACTCTTTCTTCACTCCGTCCTTTTCATACACGAAAGTATACTTATATTCGTCCTGCGGCGCACCCTCGGGCATCTCCATCAATTGCGGGATATTCGCACCGACTTTATAAGGACGGAAATCAATCACTGGCAAATGATTGTAATTATAATAAGCAAAACCGACTCCGAACAGATACGCATACAGGGCGACAAACCAGTACACCCGATACGTAAAACACTGGAACAAGCGTTGATTATAAATAAATGTAACAATAGCGGCAAGTGAGAGGACAATATTTTTGAAGAACGTTTCCCAATTGGTGATCACCAGCGCATCCCCGAAGCAACCGCAATCCGATACGGGATCGAAAAGAGCCAGATACAAAGTTAGCGGTGTCATAAACACCATAAATACGAGGACAAGGAAAGAGACATACCGCCGGTACACTCCCAACAGCATACAGACACCGAGCGCAAACTCGATCGCCGAAAGATTAAAGGATAACAATACCGTAAAAGGCTGTAGCATATCCAGTCCGAAGGATGCCAGATATTCACCTATCTTGATCGCCCCTCCCACCGGATCGACCGCCTTGACAAAACCGGAGAAGATAAACACAACCCCGATCAGCAAACGGCACAATTCGACTAATATCTTTAAAGCGACATCTTTATTCTTCACTTAACTTTCAACTTTTATCTTTCAATTTTCAACTGTTTCTTCACCATACTCCAACTTGATCAGGCCAAATAGAGCATAGTTGATCATATCCATATAGTTGGCGTCGATGCCTTCGGACACGATCGTCTTGCCTCCGTGGCTCTCGATCTGCTTCGTACGATAGAGTTTCATCAGGATCAGATCCGTATAGGAACTGATACGCATACCACGCCACGCCTCATCATAATCATGATTCTTGGCGTACATAAGTTCTTTGGTTTCCGTGATGTATTTATCGTACAAGGCCAGCGCCTCTTCATTGCTTATATCAGTCGTGTCGGCAAATCCTTTTGCCAATTGTATCAGGCCGATAACCCCGTAATTCACAATTGCGACAAACTCGGGACGAATACCTTCATCCACCATGCTCACGCCTTTTATCTCGAGGCTGCGAATCCGGTTTGCCTTAATAAATATCTGGTCGGTCAGCGACTGCGGACGCATGATCCGCCACGAGGGACCATAATCTTTCAACTTCTTTTCAAACAGTTCCCGGCACTGGGATATTACTTTTTCGAATTGTTCCTTCGTATCAGCCATACTTTCTTACCATTTACATCCGTACAAAGATACGGATAAATCCATACCTGACCAAAAGAGAGGTCACTTTAGCCGGAAATAAAAAGAGCCGCCCGTACACGACAGACAGCTCTTTATTATCGTATTTACTAAATCTTTATTAAGAACAACGAAGCGAACGGCCCAATTTCAGAATCGTAGTTTTTGTAATGCCATTCAACTCACAAAGCTTTGTGACAGTCGTACCGTATTTAGTCGCGATAGCACCTAACGTATCACCGGATTTCACGCGATGGTAAACCGGAGTACCTTCCTGCTGTCCAACCGCTTTCTGAGATTGACTGATAGAAGCGACGGCGGCGGCATCGGCAGCCACAGTTGTCTTCACCTGTTTCGTTACGGCTGAAGAAACAACCGGTTTTGATTTTCTATCCTTTGCGGATGTAACCGCACCGGCACTGCAACGGATAGACTGTCCGATTCGCAAAACAGACGTGCCTTTCAATCCGTTCAGACGGCACAATTCATTTACGCTGGTTCCATATATCCGGGCAATCTTACCTAACGTATCACCCGATTTCACACGGTGATAAACCATCCGGTCGGAGGAAGAAGTATAAATATTACTTCTGCGCCCGTTGATCTTTACATTATGGAAAACGTACGTATCTTGGTGGGGAACGCCATTTTCGAAGTCTATAATTTCGACCGGATTAATAGCCTGTCCTAAGAACCGGGTTTCAAAATGAAGATGCGAACCGGTAGAACGTCCCGTATTACCTCCCAAAGCGATCGGATCGCCGGCATGAACGATATCGTTAGGTAGCACAAGAGCCTTAGACAAATGTCCATATACGGTTTCGAGGCCGTTCGGATGGCGGATCACCAGATAATTGCCATATCCACGGCGTTCGAAGTTCTTGATACGCACTTTTCCGTCAAATGCTGCACGAATCGTATCGCCGATCAGAACTTTCAAGTCGATCCCACGGTGCATACGGCGGCGACGCGGGCCGTATTTGGAAGTAATTCTCGCTATAGAATCGATAGCTATCGGATAAACAAAAGAAGAACAATCGATCGCAAATGAATCCGGGAAATTGACCTTTGCTGTTCCACGGAACGGATCGACCCACTGGTTTTCCCAATTAGAACCGTATAATTCATCGGCGGGGAACATCAAATCCTCCCTTGCTTCCATCGCTTTTTCGTTGAGTACAGCAAGCTCTTTCAACTCCATATTCTTCCGGATCCCCACACGGTCTGCCATTAATTCGGAAACACGCTTATCCATCTTCTTGATGTGAACAATCTGTTTCGGAACGTCTTTGTTTTTTTGTGCATTTGCCTCGAAGGCTGATACCAAAATAGTGGTACAACAAATAAATAGTAATGCCTGTATCTTCATTATTTTTATCACTTTCGATAGTAATCCACGATGAAAAATCATGAAATAGGATGGTTCATTTCATCGTCATTTCGTCAAAGTTCGTGATTTTGAGCAACCCGGCAAAATACAATACAGAAAAATTTCCGCAATGAAAATAAAGAAAAGCAAAACAAGGCACGAGAATCATTGATTTACATACAATTAAAGGATTATATGTTTCACAACATATCAGCTGATCATTCCCCAATTAACCTTCTTGGCAAAGAGTGTCTTCAGGCGTTCGTTCAATATCCGGTTAGGTTCGGATAATAAATCGGGGTCTTCGTTCAAAACTTCCTGCGCTATTTCACGCGCATACTGAAGGATTTGTCCATCGGCTGCCAGGCTTGCGATCTTAAGATCTATCCCCTCTCCACTCTGGCGGGTTCCTTCCAGATCACCATGGCCGCGCAGTCGCAAATCAGCCTCGGCAATCTCAAAACCATTGTTGCTGCTCACCATTATTTCGAGTCGTTTGCGAGTCTCGTTACTCAGTTTATAGGAAGAGACAAGGACACAATAAGACTGTTCGGCTCCACGACCCACCCGGCCCCGGAGCTGATGCAATTGGGAAAGACCGAAACGTTCGGCACTTTCGATGACCATCACAGACGCGTTCGGCACGTTCACCCCTACTTCGATCACGGTTGTCGCCATCAATATCTGGGCCTCTCCGGAAATAAACTTCTGCATTTCCGCATCTTTATCGGCCGCTTTCATCTTTCCGTGAACCATGCACACCTTATATTCAGGAAAGATTTCTTTGAATGTTTCGAAGCCTTCTTCCAGGTTCTTATAATCCAGCTTCTCACTGCCTTCAATCAATGGATAAACGACATAGACCTGCCGTCCCTGCTCGATTTCCTTGCGAAGGAAATCGTAAAGTTGCGCTTTCTTATTGTCATAGCGGTGTACCGTCTGGATCGGTTTACGACCGGGCGGCAGCTCATCGATCACAGAGACATCCAGATCACCGTACAAAGTCATGGCAAGCGTACGGGGAATAGGCGTTGCCGTCATCACCAGGACATGAGGGACGACCGCATTTTTCGTCCACAGGCGGGAACGCTGTTCTACCCCGAAGCGGTGTTGTTCATCTATCACCGCCAGCCCAAGAGAAGAAAAAACGACCGTCTCCTCGATCAAGGCATGCGTCCCGATCACGATCCGGATCTCACCGTTCGCGATAGCCGGCAATATTTTGTTCCGTTCCTTCTTTTTCGTCGAGCCGGTAAGCAAGGCCACTTTTATATCCATATCTTTCAGGAAACCCATAACCGTCGCATAGTGCTGAGTCGCCAGGATCTCGGTCGGCGCCATCATACAAGCCTGGCAATGGTTATCGACCGCCAACAGCATGGAGAGCAGAGCCACCAAGGTCTTCCCGCTTCCCACATCGCCCTGCAGAAGACGGTTCATCTGCCGCCCGCTTCCCATATCGGCACGGATCTCGCGGACAACACGTTTCTGGGCATTCGTCAGTTCGAAAGGCAGATACTCTTTATAAAATGTATTGAAATAATCTCCGACGGAAGGAAAGACAATCCCTTTCAGCTTCAACTTACGCAGATTGGAAGTCCGGAGAATATTAAGCTGGATAAAAAACAGTTCGTCAAACTTCAGACGCAACTGTGCTTTCCGCAATTTATCCACCGATTCGGGAAAGTGCACATTCCGTATCGCTTCCGGAAACGACATCATGCGGATACGGTTCAAGACACCCGGAGGAAGTGTTTCCGGCAGCGTCCAGTTCAGGCCGCTCAACAAAGTGTACTGCAAATTCTGTATCGCCCGCGAATTGAGAAAAGACTTCTTCATCTTCTCGGATGTATTATAGAACGGCGTCAAGCCGTTGGCCACCTTATCCGCCTGGTCGACGGGATCTATATCCGGATGGGGGATGTTATAGATATGCCCGAACTCTGTCGGTTTACCGAACACGATATAATCGACGCCGGTTTTTATTTTGTCCATAACATAGTTAATCCCCTTGAACCAGACCAGGTCGATCGTACCCGTCCCGTCCGTAAATTTCCCGATCAACCGCCTTGTACGCCCCTCGCCTACCGTATCGAAAAACAAGATGCGCCCTTTCAACTGTATATAAGGCATATCGCCGGTCACCTCCGCAACCTTATAGAAACGGCTACGGTCAATGTATTTGTACGGGAAGTAGAACAGCAAGTCTTCATACGAAGAAATGCCGGCTTCCTTCTGCAATATTTCCGCCTTTTTCGGGCCGACGCCCGGCAGATACATGATGGAACGTTTGTCGAGATCGAGCATATTCTATTCAACTATTTATTTTACGAGTAACGCTTTTGCCACCAATAAATCGAACGGAGTCGTGATCTTTATATTTTCCCGGTTTCCCGGAACGGTCTTAACCATATGTCCAAAAGCCTCCACGACAGATGCATCGTCGGTAAAAAACCCCGAGTAAGGTTGTTCATACGCTTTCAGAATCAAACCGTAATCGAACACCTGCGGGGTTTGCACCGCCTGATAACGCGAACGGTCGACCGGACGGCTGGACTCACCGGTAGACTCGCGGAGAGAATCGACCACAGGCACGACCGGAATCGCGGCCCCTGACGCTCCGGCTTCGGCAAAGCACCGGCTGATGACTTCGGGAGCCACAAAGGGACGAACCCCGTCATGCACGGCAACCAGCACCTTTTCATTCTTTTCGGATGCTTTTCCAATCTCATCCGAAAGGAATTGCAATCCGTTGCGAACGGAATGAAAACGCGTTTCGCCTCCGTTCGCGATCCGGTGCGGAACCTTACAACCGATCTCCCGGCAAAGCATCTTCCAATAGGATTGATGGTCCTCCGGCAGTACCAGAACCAAACCGGCAGACGCATCCCAACGGTGAAAAGCCTCCAACGTATGCATCAGGACCGGCTTTCCCTCTATCGGAATAAACTGCTTCGGCAAGTCGCCCCCCATGCGCAGCCCACGACCTCCGGCAACTATCAGAACGTATTTCTTCATTACTCCAGTTCCTCCAAAACCTTCTTGACCTCTTCGTCCGCCTTATAAAGTTTCTCTTTGCACAATTTAATCAGCCGGGTCGCTTCCTTTACCTTTTCAGAAAGGATATCGACGTCCAGATCACCGTTCTCTATATCGGCGACGATCTTACGCAGTTTCTCTACTGCTTCATTGTATGTTTCTGTTGTTTCAGGCATATCGTATCGTTTTTAATGTTCAATATTTTGTTACTCCGCCAGTAGACGGGCGTCTATGGTTGGAGTAAATTTCCATTCTGCTTTCCATTTACCACCGAGCGCACTTCGCCGTCCGCAAAACGGGTCACCAGTTCGTCTCCGGCAGTCAATCCGGCAGCCTGTTTGATGATCTTGCCATCCTTTAAAGTCAAGCTGTAGCCCCGTTTCAAGACATAGTCGGGAGAAGCCATCTTGATGAACTGTTCCGTCAGCTGGACAAAGCGGTTTCGTTCCGCCAAACAAGTCTCCGTACGATTTGCCAAACGCACTTGCATCGTCTCCAACTTTGATGCCTGTTGCTTTAGGAATGCATGGGCATTCGCCGGTAATTGCATGCCTATCCGTTGAAGCAAAGAACGGCTGCGCTCGATCCGGTTTACCGCCAGGACCGGAAAGCGGCTGCCCAACAGTTGCAGGAGATTCTTTTGCATAGAGAGAATATCGGTTGCCAGCCTGGAAACGTCCTGTTGCAACTCTTCCACTTCTCCGGCAGCCTTGTCCATCTGCCCGATCAGGAACTCGGCCACAGCCGTCGGCGTTTTCATCCGCGTATGGGCAACCATATCCAGGATCGTATCATCCCGTTCATGCCCGATACCGGTTATGATGGGAAGCGGGAATTGCGCACAATTTGCCGCCAGCAAATAGGAATCGAAACTATTCAGGTCCGAAGTCGCACCGCCGCCCCGGATAATCACGACCACATCGAAGTGATCGGCATAGCGGTACACCCGGTCCAGTGCTGCAATCACCGACTCTTCCGTCCGTTCGCCCTGCATAAGAGCGGGAAACAGTTTCGTGTAGAAAGGATAGCCGGCCTTGTTGTTCGCCAACTGGTTCAGGAAGTCCCCGTACCCGGCGGCCGTAGGCGAAGTGATAACAGCGATCCGCTTGGGCAATGTCGGAAACGGCAACTCCTTATTCAACGTGAAAACACCTTCTTCCTGCAATTGCCGGATGATCTCCATCCGTTTCCGGATCATGTCTCCCAACGTATAGGCAGGATCGATGTCCAGCACGGTCAGGCTATAACCGTACAATTCGTGAAACTCGATCGACACTTTCACCAGCACTTTCAAGCCGGAGGCAAACATCTGACCGGTTTCCATCTCAAAATAAGGCTTCAGCATCCGGAAGGTCTTTGCCCAGATGGAACCGCGCGCCTTTGCCACTAACTGGCCGGTTACCGCATTCTTTTCGATAAACTCCAGATAACAGTGCCCAGATGCCGCATTCGTACGCACGTCGCTCATCTCGGCACGCACCCAACACGTCTCCGGGAAGGCGTTCAAGACAGCCCCTTTCACCCGGTTATTCAACTCCAGCAAAGAGAGCTCCTGCCGTTCCTGATTCTGCTTATTTTGACCGTATCCCATTTTTCCTTTCCTTTTTATATGCTTTATAGAAATCGGGAATACCATATCCCTGCTCCGTATCCGGATGTTTATACCGGTCACACGAACGATGCAGCAAGTCGATCATCTCCTTATGATTCAACCAAGGCAACGATTGCCAGAGACAAACTCCCATCCCGGCGAGGATAGGCGTCGCAAAAGAGGTCCCGTTTGCATACCGCACACTGCCGCCCGGCCCTATCACGCAACTGCCCGTTCCCAGGGCAACGGCATCCGGTTTCACCCGCCCGTCCGCGGTAAAGCCCACGGAACTGAAGCCGCTTTTTTTCTTGTCTTCATCTATCGCGCCGACCGTAAATACCCCGGCTGCATCCGAAGGGAACGTGATCTTTTTCCACTCGCCGCTCCCCTCATTCCCGGCACTGCAAAACACCAGTATTCCTTTAGCGGCAGCCAGACCGGCCGCCCGGCTGATCATGGCAGTCTTTCCATCCAAAGCCGCTTGGTCGTATGACAGTTCGTCCGCATCAAAAACAAAATATCCGAGTGACGAAGAGATCACGTCCACCCCGGCACTGTCCGCATATTCGACCGCGGCAGTCCAATAGTCTTCCTCGACCGGATATTCGGAATCACTATCTTCACTCTTGAGCAGCAGGTAAGAAGCTTTCGGAGCAGTCCCGACCATCACTCCCGGGATATCGGCAGCGAGGCAAGAAAGGACTTTCGTCCCGTGGTCGTCTCCGACAAATACGCTTTCACCGGGGAAAACTACATTATGCGTGCCTAACAACTGCAAGGAATCAAAAGCCGACATCCGGTCCGCATTCATAAAACCGGCATCGATGACGGCCACCCGCATTCCTTCGCCCCTGAAACCGGCTTCGTGCAGTTTGATCCCGTTCAGCATCTTGATCTGCTTATGAGCATAACCATATTCATTATGCAGAGGTTCATCCTCCGGCACAAAACGGTCTTCTCCCTTTTCCCCGGCCGGAACCCGCAGGTTGCCTTTCCAGATCCACTTGACAGAATCGACGATAGCCAGTTGCTGCAACTGTTCGGCCACGGCGCTGTCGGGACTTTCCACCACGACGGTCGCAAACCATTTGCTTTGCACGACCGGTGTCGCGCCCGTTTCCGACAGCATGTCGATATACGACCGGGATATGGGAAAATCGGCATCCGTAACGGCGATACCATTTTTAGCTCTCCGCTCGATCGCCTGTTCGGAGAGATAAGCCTCCGGTTCTTCCACCCGGTAGCCGTCGTCCCCCTTATCTTTCAGATAGACACGAAAACGATAATTCTCCCCTGCCCACAACCAGGCAGGAAGACAACACAATAATAGGATTGATAAAAACTTCAACATTCTATCTTTTTCTGCAAAAATATAAATTGTAGAGCATATAAAAAAGCCCGGCTACTCATTCGAGGCCGGGCCCATACTATCTATTTTTTCTTAATCGAAAATATCGCAAATCGGAATTTCACGTTTCACACTCTGACGCAAAGAGATAAGCGTTTCCGTAGCCGTCACACCCGGAATCTCCTGGATCTGCGTGTTCAGCAATTCCATCAGGTGTTCATTGTCACGCGCATATAACTTGATCAGCATAGTATACGGTCCCGTCGTAAAATGGCATTCCACCACTTCCGGAATCTTCTCGAATTCAGGAACCACATCTTTATACATCGAGCCGCGTTCCAGTTTTACACCGATATACGTACAAGTGTTATAACCTAAAATCTTCGGATTAATATGATAGCCCGACCCAACGATCACATTCATATCAATCATGCGTTGTACCCGTTGATGAATGGCAGCGCGCGAAACACCACATTCTTCGGCTACATCCTTGAAAGGAATCCTGGCATTTTTTGAAATAATGTTCAATATCTGCCGGTCCAGTTTGTCTATCTTCTCCATTGCTTGCTTACTTTACTTTCCTTTTTAGATTTAATGTATCAAAAGTATATAATTAATTTCAATACTATATCATTGTGAAAGAAAAAAGTATGAAATAAATAATAAAAGCGGGCGAAAAATGCTATTTAACATATTCCGCCCGCCCAATATCGTATAAAACGATAGTTTGTCTCTTATTTATCTTTTACGATATCCAGCAATTCGATTTCGAATTTCAGTGTGCTGTTCGGTTTGATATCCTGTCCTGCGCCACGTTCGCCGTAAGCCAGTTCTGAAGGAACCCAAACGATATATTTAGAACCTACCGGCATCAGCTGCAGGATTTCCGTCCAACCTTTGATCACGCCGCCAACCGGGAATTCAGCCGGTTCGCCGCCACGGTCCATCGTACTGTCGAATTTAGTTCCGTCCAGCAAAGTCCCTGTATAATGCACTTTTACTTTATCGTCGGCAGTCGGCTTAGCACCTGTACCTTCCGTAACCACCTGATACTGCAAACCGCTTTCGGTTGTCAGAACGCCTTTCTTCGTTTTGTTTTCAGCCAGGAACTTTTCGCCTTCTTCTTTGGTCTTCTTTGCATCTCTTGCAGAAGCTTCCATGAAGTAAGTCTGAACATAAGCCTGAGCAGCCTGCGGAGTCATCTTCATAGCAGAAGAATCGCCCTTGATAGCCTGGATAAAGCCGGCGATCAGATCATCAACGTTAGCAGGATCGCCCGGCAGAGTCTTTAAATTGTCTTTATAACCTGCACCTGTGCTGATACCGATGGCATAGCTCACGCTATCTGCGGCAGTCTTCAAAGATGCACTTTTATGTGAATCACCACATGATGTAATACCCATAGCTACAATCGCTGTAGCAACCAATACACTAATCTTTTTCATTTTTCTCTATTATGTTATTTTACTATGTCCAATAATTCAACGTCGAAAACCAATGCGCTGTTCGGTTCGATCGCATCGCCCGCACCATGCTCGCCGTAGGCCAGGTTGGAAGGGATGAAAAGACGCCATTTAGAACCTACCGGCATCAACTGCAACGCTTCCACCCATCCCGGGATCACCTGCGACACACCGAATACGGCAGGTTCGCCACGCTCTACAGAGCTGTCGAATACGGTTCCGTTGATCAATGTTCCGTGATAATGGCATTTCACCTTGTCGGAAGCAGTCGGCTTGACACCTTCGCCTTGCTTCAATACCTGATACTGCAAACCGCTGGGTAACGTAACGACTCCGGCTTTTCCCTTATTGATATTCAGAAATTCCTCTCCGGCTTTTTTATTAAGCTCCAGTCTTTCTTTCTGAAGATTCATGAAGTAATCGTTGATAACCTGTTTTGCTTCATCGTAACCGATTTCCGGCTGTGCTCCGCTCAGCACGTCATTCAATCCTTTTACAAAATCCTCAACCTGAAGATTATTAATGCCCGAGTTCTGGAAATTATTTCCGATACTTAAGCCAAGTGCGTAACTAATCTTATCCATTCTTTTTCTTTTCAACTAATTATGAACCACAAAAGTAATGCTTTTAACTACACAAACTGCAAACAGCAACACTTTTTTATTACATTTGCATCACTTATGGAAGAACGAACGATATGGGCATTGCCGAAAACGTCTATGTAGAAGCAATGTAAGAACAGAAGCAAATGAACAATTGTTCAGCTACAACATCAGAGAATTCAAATTCCTGCAACAGGAGATTGCCTGCCGACTCACCCGACATTTATTGGGATTGCCTCTTCAGATTGTCAAAAGAACAGAAAAGAGGCAAATCCGTCTTTTTCAAATGTTAAATCAGACAATAACTCCCCTAAAAAGGGGATATTCACATTTCGCTATCATCCAGCGTTTTATATTATCGCGAGTTTCTTAAAAAATATTACCCGCAAGGGTAATTCGAAATAGATGGGGTATAAAACCCAAATTTATGCACTACTGTTTCGATTCAGACTAACGGGTATTTGAAAAAAGCAAACAATAAGCCTGGGTCGACAATAAGCCCCGTGATGGGGGAATAATAAGCTAATGGAGTCTGTCCCCTATGGATATCGGGTAGACCTTCATGCCACCCAAACCGAGGCAAAGCCACCCTTCTTTACCAATAGGCTTCATGCAAAAATGGCTCTTCCATCCTGTTCGTTAGGGCAAGACTTAGTAACAATATATAGAATAAATAGTATCTTTGCAAAGAAAATGATATTTATTCTATTAGACCATGAAGCAATTGACATTATTGATTATTCTTTGTAATTACCTGCTGTGGGGGATGTCTTGTAATCCTACGACAGCATCCTCCTCTGCCGATCGCGACCTCTCCATCGCCGATTCCATGTTTACCAACATCCTGAACAAGTATAACGTCGAGAAGTACGGCTTGTTGCAAGAAACGTATCCGGCCAATCCCGACAACCAGGTCACCTATCTGGCGGAAGGAGCCGAACAGAAACGCAATCAGGAGGTATCGTTCCTCTGGCCCTACTCCGGAATGCTTTCGGGAGGGATTGCACTGTACAGGACGACGGAAGACGAGAAATATCTGAAAGTGCTCGAAGGACGGATCCTGCCGGGACTGGAACAGTACTGGGATGATAAGCGCGAACCGTTCTGCTACCAGAGCTACCCGATGTTCAACGGGGAGAGCGACCGTTTCTATGACGATAACGACTGGCTGGCGATCGATTTCTGCGACCTGTACGCATTGACGAAGAACGTGAAATACTTAGAGAAGGCACAGGCACTATACAATTATATATATAGCGGATGGGACGACGTGCTGGGCGGCGGTATCTATTGGTGCGAGCAAAAGAAGACATCCAAGAACACCTGCTCCAACGCACCTGCCACCGTCCTCTGCATGAAGCTGTATAACCTGACGCAAGACAACGCCTACCTCGAACAGGCCAAGAAGACATACAACTGGACCAAAAACAACCTTCGCGACCCGGAAGACTTCGTTTACTGGGATAATGTCCGCTTAGACGGAAGCGTAGACAAGGCCAAATATACTTACAACAGCGGGCAGATGATACAGGCAGGCGTCCTGCTCTACCAACAATCGGGCGACGAAGCCTATCTGAAAGACGCACAGGAAACCGCCCGAGGCGCCTACCAACGCTTCACCGAAGTACGCAAAGGCGCGGACGGAACGGAAACCCGTTTCTACACCGCCAGCCCCTGGTTCAACGTGATCCTGCTACGCGGCCTGACGGCCCTTTACGAAGTGGACCACAACCCCGAATATATCCGGACGATGGCGGACAACGCCCGTTATGCGTGGGATCATACCCGCGACGTGAACGGATTCCTCGACAACGACTGGACCGGCATCAAGACCAAAGAGCATAAATGGCTGCTGGACAACGCCTGCATGGTCGAACTTTTCTCCGAAATCAATAACATCAAATAAATAGCAAACAAAGATGACAACACGCAGAAACTTTCTGAAAACAGGCGGCCTCTCGCTCGCCGGCCTGATGGTGGGTCAGAACTCGTTCGCCCGTATGGCTGAAAATAGCGCCAACACATTAACGGGAACCGCCTCCGCCATGCAATACGTTTGTAAACGTCCGGCACCAGGCAAACGGCAGTTCACATCCGAGGCCGTGGAAAAAGCGATCGCCACCACAAAAGCCAAGTTGAAAGATCCGAAACTCGCCTGGATGTTCGAAAACTGTTTCCCCAACACGCTGGACACGACTTGCGAACACAAGATGGTGAAAGGCAAACCCGACACCTTCGTCCTGACCGGCGATATCCACGCCATGTGGCTCCGCGACTCGTCTGCACAGGTATTCCCGCACATCCAGTTCGCCAACGACGATCCGAAGGTGAAGACCATGCTCGCCGGCGTCATCAACCGCCAGACCTGGTGCATCAACATCGACCCGTATGCCAACGGATTCAACGAAGGACCGACCGGCAGCGAATGGGAAAGCGATTTTACGGACATGAAAAAGGAACTGCACGAGCGCAAATGGGAAATCGACTCGCTCTGCTACCCGATCCGCCTCGCCTACCATTTCTGGAAAAAGACGGGCGACACCTCTCCTTTCGATGCCGATTGGGACAAAGCGATGAAGACCGTTTACAAGACCTTTATCGAACAACAGCGTAAAGACGACCTCGGCCCGTACAAGTTCAGGCGCAAGACAGACCGTCAGGGCGACACCTTGCTGAACGACGGTTGGGGCAGCCCGGTCAATCCGGTCGGCCTGATCGTTTCATCATTCCGTCCGTCGGATGATGCGACACTGTTCGGATTCCTGATCCCGTCGAACCTGTTCGCCATCACGTCACTCCGCCAGTTGGCCGAGATGATGCGCGAGATCAAGAACGATAACGATTTTGCCCGCCGTTGCGATTCATTGGCAGACGAGGTAGCGGCTGCTGTCGAGAAATACGGAATCATCAACCACCCCGAATATGGCAAAGTATATGCATTCGAAGTAGACGGTTTCTACAATCATGTATTTATGGATGACGCCAATGTTCCGAGCTTGCTCGCGCTGCCGTACCTGGGATGCGTGGAGATAGACGATCCCATCTACCGGAATACCCGCAAGATGGTGCTCAGCGATGCAAACCCCTACTTCTTCCAGGGTAAAGCCGGCGAAGGTATAGGCGGCCCGCATATCGGTTTCGGATATATCTGGCCGATGAGTATCATTATGCGTTGCAACACGACCCACGATGATGAGGAAATCCGCAAATGCGTCAAGATGCTTCGCGACACGGATGCCGATACAGGGTTTATGCACGAATCGTTCTACAAGGATGATCCAGCCAAGTTCACCCGTTCCTGGTTTGCCTGGGTTAATACATTGTTCGGAGAAATGATCTACCGCCTGGTGAATGAAGGGAAGGTGGATATTCTGAATAATTTAGGATAACAAGGGAATAGGAACTCCCCCCGATTGGCAACAGGCCATAGGGCAACAACAAAAAAAACGGTCGGCATCCTTTTACAAGAAGATGCCGACCGTTTTCACTAAAGGGTACATGCTGAAAGAAAAAAGTACGGGGGCGATCCTTTTTGCAGGCAAAGTTGGGAGGCCGGAATGATTTTTCTTTTCTATATTTGTAAAGTATATAGAACAACTGCCTTATGAAAAAGAAATTAGTCGTACTGACCGGTGCCGGGATGAGCGCCGAGAGTGGTATTTCGACCTTCCGTGACTCGGACGGCCTGTGGGAGAAATACCGGGTGGAAGATGTGGCAACCCCGGAAGGCTTTGCCGCCGATCCGGAACTGGTGCTCAACTTTTACAACCAGCGACGCCGGGAATTGCTGAACACGAAGCCCAACGCCGGACATACCGGGCTTGCAGAGCTGGAAAAAGAGTTCGACGTGCATATCATCACCCAGAATATAGACAACCTGCATGAACGCGCAGGGAGCAGCCATGTGGTACACCTGCACGGCGAACTGATGAAAGCCTGCTCGGTGCGCGACCTGAATACGACTTATGACATTTCGCCGGAGAATCCCGACCTGCACATCGGGGATAAAGATCCCCACGGCGTGCAACTCCGCCCGTTCATCGTATGGTTCGGTGAGGCGGTCCCGATGATAGAACCGGCGATCCGCTTAGTGGAAGACTGCGACATCTTTGTGGTGATCGGAACTTCGCTCAACGTCTATCCGGCAGCCGGGCTGCTGAACTACGTGCGCCGCGGCCAGCCGATCTACCTCATCGACCCGAAAGAGGTGAAAGCCTATCGCAACGATATCCATTTCATACGCAAAGGAGCATCGGAAGGGGTGAAAGAGTTAAGTAAACACATAAGAAATAAGTATTATTGAGAATGGAGCATAATCCGACGAAGATTCCTTCGCCCTTACTTTCCCTGGTTCCCATACTTGTTTTGGTAACCCTACTGTTTGTAACGATACGCACGTTCGGTAGCGACTCCCTTAGCGGCGGCAGCCAGATCGTGCTGCTTACCGCCACAGCCGTCTGCTGCCTGATCGCCATGACCTACAGCAAAGTGCGCTGGAAGGTGTTGGAGCTGGCTATGATCAACAATATCACCGGTGTTGCGACGGCCTTGATCATCCTGTTGATCATCGGGGCGTTGTCGGGCAGCTGGATGATAAGCGGTGTCGTCCCCACCCTGATTTACTACGGGATGCAGATCATCCATCCCAGCTTTTTCCTGGCATCGACCTGTATCATCTGTGCCGTCGTCTCAGTCATGACGGGAAGTTCATGGACTACGATCGCCACGATCGGGATCGCCCTCTTAGGCATCGGACAGGCACAAGGTTTCTCCGACGGCTGGATCGCGGGGGCGATCATTTCGGGCGCTTACTTCGGGGATAAGATCTCGCCGCTCTCCGACACGACGATCCTTGCCGCGTCGGTAACAGACACGCCGTTGTTCAAACACATCCGGTATATGATGATCACAACGGTTCCATCCCTGTTGATCACGCTCGCCATCTTCACGATAGCCGGGCTTTCGCACGAGGCGACGGCTACGGACCAGATCGAGCAATATTCGGTTGCCCTAAACAACACGTTCCATATCACGCCCTGGTTGCTGATCGTGCCGGTCGTCACCGGTATCTTGATCGCGAAAAGGGTCCCGTCGATCATCACCCTCTTCATCTCGGCGGCGCTGGCGGGCCTGTTCGCGCTGATCTTCCAGCCGCACTTGTTGCAGGAGATTTCCGGGTTGCCGGTAGCGGATATACAATCCAATTTCAAGGGGCTGTTGATGACGTTCTACGGCAGTACGGGAGTTGAAACGGGCAATACGGAACTGAACAACTTAGTCGCCACGCGCGGTATGTCGGGGATGATGAACACGATCTGGCTGATCCTTTGCGCCATGTGCTTCGGCGGAGCGATGGCGGCAAGCGGTATGCTGGGAAGCATCACATCCGTATTCCTGCGCTTCATGAAACGGACGGTGGGGCTGATTGCCTCGACGGTCGCATCGGGGCTGTTCCTCAACATCTGTACGGCCGACCAGTATATCTCGATCATCCTGACCGGGAATATGTTCAAAGATATTTATGAGAAGAAAGGATATGAAAGCCGTCTGCTGAGCCGCACGGTAGAGGACTCGGTAACGGTCACATCCGTACTGATCCCGTGGAACACCTGCGGTATGACGCAGGCGACGATCCTGGGCGTTGCCACTTTCACCTATCTTCCTTACTGCTTTTTTAACCTAATCAGCCCGTTGATGAGCATCACGATTGCCGCCATCGGGTTCAAAATAAAACGGAAAAATGAAAAGACTGAAAGTATCGTTGCTGGCTAAGGTAGTGATAGCCATCGCAGCCGGTGTTGTGTTCGGGCAGTTCCTGCCCGGTGGGATCGCCCGTATCTTTGTTACGTTTAACTCGCTGTTCGGCAATTTCCTGTCGTTCTCAATCCCGCTTATCATCCTGGGGTTGGTGACGCCGGCCATCGGAGAATTGGGCAAAGGAGCCGGCAGGCTGCTGGCGCTGACGGCGCTGATCGCTTACGGCTCGACCATCTTCTCCGGTTTCTTCACCTATTTTAGTAGCTCGGCGATCTTCCCGCATATCCTCCCGGTCAATGCCGAGTTGACGGCGATGGAGAATCCCGAAGACTTCATGTTGCAGCCCTATTTCACCGTTGCGATGCCTGCGGTGATGGAGGTGATGACAGCCCTGTTGCTTTCCTTCACCATCGGGCTGGGCCTTTCATATATCAACGGAGGCGCGCTGCGCGAAATGTTTTCCGACTTCCAGAAAATCATTATCAAGCTGATCGAGGCGGTTATCATCCCTTTGCTGCCGATCCACATCTTCGGTATCTTCCTGAACATGACGGTGAGCGGGCAGGTCATGAGCGTGATCACCATGTTCCTGAAAGTGATAATCGTGATCTTCGTGCTGCACGTGCTGCTGTTGCTTATCCAGTTTACGATTGCCGGGAGCGTGAGCGGGAAGAACCCGTTGCGGTTGCTTAAGAATATGCTTCCGGCCTATGCAACCGCGCTGGGGACGCAATCCTCAGCCGCCACGATCCCAGTGACACTGGCACAGGCTGTCAAGAACGGCGTGCGTGAGAATATTGCCATCTTCGTCGTCCCCCTCTGCGCCACCATCCACCTGGCGGGCAGTACGATGAAGATCACCGCTTGCGCGATGGCGATCATGTATATGTCGGGCGAGCCGGTTACCTTCAGCGCCCTTGCCGGCTTTATCATGATGCTCGGCGTCACGATGGTTGCCGCCCCCGGCGTACCGGGCGGGGCTATCATGGCCGCGCTTGGATTGCTACAAAGTATGTTAGGGTTCAACGAGACTTTGCAGGCGTTGATGATCGCCCTCTATATCGCAATGGACAGCTTCGGGACCGCCTGCAACGTGACGGGCGACGGTGCGATCGCGATCGTTGTGGACAGGATCGCCGGCAAAGGCAATCCGATACAAAGTTCTAAAGCCCGGGCTTAACAGAAAGAATCCGTTTCATTACATCGACAAATACGGCTGCCATCCGTTGCTGGATATACTGATCTTTTCCACGTCTCGGATGCCATCCGTATTTGACGCCATCCGTTATTTGTGAATCTTGGGCATAAATCAGGCTGATTTGTTCGCCGGTAACCGGATGCAGCTCCGCTTTAGAAAAACCGATATTCTTATCAAACTCTACCAAGGGTAATCCCCATTTAGCTGCCAATTTACGAATCGAACTGTTCAACAAAGTTCGCGCGTCATGCCAGTGTGTACAAAGCACTATAATCACAGGTTTACCCATTTTATTCCCGTAATATTTGGATTTTTCGTCGAACTGGAGATTATAACATTCCGTAATATAGCGTTTGATAACATAATCATAGGCAGCTGCATAGTTAGAACGGTCGAAAGGAGTCGGGTAGTCTGTATACTTCGCTTTTAGCATTGAGCCTTCGAACACGTCTTTGTCATGTACGTGCATAATAACAAGCGCATCTATATTTTCCAATTCCTCCGGTGAGTAGAGCGTCCCGTCCATCATTCGATTTGCCGTGTTTGCAATCGCTTCCCCGCCTATCGCTCTATTCAAGCAAACGGCATCCAGTTTTTCACACCCCAATTCAAACCAACCATTTTCAGGAGAAGCAAAAGAGGCTCCCGTTAATAAAACTGTATATTTACATGAAGTCGCTTTTTCCTGGCAGAAAAGAGGGCTAAAGCCCATAATGGCCAACAATACAAAAATTAGTTTTCTCATAAAAAACACATTATAGAAATATATGATCATACAAATGTACAGATTATAATCAAAGATCACACAGCCTTCCGACTCCTTTTTCCCGCATCATAGCCACTGCGATATGAGCACAAGCATAAGCATCGGCCATCGCATGGTGGTGATGAGTCAGGTCATACCCGCAATAGGCGGCGACGGTCTGTAGCTGGTGGTTGACAAGGAAAGGATAGATACGCCTCGACAGGCGGCAGGTGCAATAGAACTGATATTTGGGATAGGCGAGGTCGTAGGCTTCGTGGGCGGCCCGCAGGCAGCCTTCGTCGAAGGGGCTGTTATGGGCGACAAGCGGGATATCCCGCAATTTGCCGGCGATTCCGGCCCAGGCTTCCTCAAAGTCCGGCGAATCGATCGTGTCCTGCATGGTTATGCCGTGAACGGCAGTCGTAAACCGGGTATAAAAGTTCGGGTACGGACGAACCAGGGTGTAAATGGAGTCGACGACCCGGTTGTCTTCAATAATAGCGATCCCGATGCTACAAATGCTGCTCCGTTTTCCATTAGCAGTCTCAAAGTCTATTGCTGCAAAGCGTTCCATGGTTAGGAATTAAAGATTGAATATTAATTGATCAGGTAAAAGATGATTTATTTTAGTTACGGATTACACGGATTAACACGGTTTTTTCTAAAAATCAATATATTATCCGTGTAATCCGTGTAATCCGTGCCTAAATATTATGCTGATAAATCATCATTCAAAATTATTTAGAGAAATCCCTCGGCGCCGGAATCCCCGGAAGCGGCTTGCGGCTCTGGAGTTCTTTCATGACTTCCTGGATGGCGCGGTCGAGTTGCTGGTCTTCACCGTTCCATTCCTTGATGGGATCGTTGTCGATCAGGATGTCGGGATCGACACCATGATTCTCGATGATCCAACTGCCGGTCTTCGGATCGTAGCTTGTGAAGAAAGGTACGCGGATGTCCGTCCCGTCCATATAAGGCAGCGGGCCGCTGATGCCGACAATGCCGCCCCACGTACGCGTCCCGATCAACTTGCCCAATCCCAAGGCACGGAATCCCCACGGGAAGAGGTCCCCGTCCGAAGCCGAATATTTATTGATCAGACAGACCTTCGGGCCTACCTGCACGGCATCGGGCACGGTTCCGACGCGGGAGGAACCGCGGCGCATCGTCAGACGGTAGGGTTCGCGGGCGAGGCGTTCGAGGATCATCGGCGAAACATTACCTCCGCCATTCGCGCGGTCGTCGATAATCAACCCTTCTTTGTCGAGTTGCGGATAGAAATAGCGGGAAAACTCGTTCAGTCCTTCCGGCCCCATGTCGGGGATATAGATGTAACCGATCTTGCCATTCGAAGCTTTATCGACTTTCTTGATATTATCCTGCACCCAGTTGTAATGGTAGAGCGAGTATTCTTCTGCAAGCGGACTGATCACGATCTTGCGCGCACCAGCCAGTTGCGGTTTGCTGTTCAGCGAAATTTCGGTCAGGACATCCGCCTTGCCGACCAGCAGCGAATACATATCTTTCACACTGTTTGTCGGCACTCCGTCGATCGCCACGATAAACTCGCCTGCCTTTGCCTCGATGCCCGGCTCCGTCAACGGAGAGCGCAACGATTTGCTCCAGGATGCACCCGGCAAGATTTTTTCGAGGCGGAAGAAGCCGCTTTTGTCACGAGAGATTTCAGCGCCTAACAGACCGGTCTTAATCCGGTTGGGGCGTTCAACCTCACCCGGGTTCACATACGCATGGCCACAGTTCAGTTCGCCGATCATCTCGCCGATGATGTAGTTCAAGTCTAAGCGAGTCTTGGCATACGGGACGAGCACCTCGTATTTTGCTTTGATCGCATTCCAATCCGTCCCGTGCATATTCTCCAGGTAGAAGCCGTCACGGAAAGCGCGCCACGCCTCATCAAAGATTTGCGCCCATTCCTGCGGATAGTCGACCGTGATCTTCATATTCGACAGGTTCACCGGATCGCTCAGGTCGGCTTTGCCCGAAGGGATATCCGTCACATAAATATCCTGACCCTTGAAGAAGAAGGCCTTCTTGCTGCCTGCCTCAACGCCCATCTGGGCACCGTCGGCCACCACTTCTTCTTTCTGTTCTTTGAGGTCGAACACTTTTGTGCCGCCGAGCCCTAAATAATAGACCTTATTTCCATCCGAATAGAAGTTGCCGTAATAAGAAGGGCTTACCGGTAGCTTGACGATGCGTTCCGTCAGCCCGTCGAAGTCGATCTTGACGGCCGAAACTGCAGACGCATCTTTCTTTGCCTCGTCTTTCTTCGCCGTGTCGTTTTTCTTTGCCTCATCTTTGGCTACGGCGACTACCGCATCCTTTTCTAAGAAAGGCGAAGGCGTATCGCTGGATAGCAGCAGCAGGTAAATTCCGTACATATTATCATACACATGGTTCCATTCCAGCGCCCCGTACGTCGGGTTGAAATCGCGGGCGGATGCGAAAATCAGATATTTGCCGTCCGTACTGAATGCCGGGGAAGAGGAGTTATACCATTTGTCCGTCACCGCATATTCTTTCTTATCGGCAAGGTTATAGACATAAACGATGCTAACATCATTGTCTCCCGTGCGGGTATACGTCAGCCATTTGTTATCCGGAGAGAAGGTCACGCCGCGGGGTTCGCCCATCGGATCCTGCAACAAGGTTGTCACCTGTTTCGTAGCTACATCCAGCAGGTTCACGCGGTTCTTGCGGTCTGTATAAACAATCGTCTTGGAATCCGGGCTCCATTCAAAACCGCGGATATACGTGTCGTTATTTTTCGTCAGTTGCACGGGTTCGCCGCCGGTGGCATCCTGCATATAGAGTTCCGTTTCTCCGGTGGCATCCGAGATATAGACAATGGATGCGCCGTCGGGCGACCATTGTGCATCGCGGTCATGTGCTCCCGGCGAGCGGGTGATATTCTTTGTCACTCCTTTCCCTACCGGCAGGTTGAACACTTCGCCGCGGGCCGTCACCACTAAGCGTTCGCCGTCGGGCGAGAGGCTGGCTTCGGTGATATAACCGGCTCCGTCCTTGATTTCGCTGCGAGCGTAGATGTTATCGGACGTCAGGGTGATATTCACCTTTTCCGGCTTCTTGGTTCCGGCATCCATCTTGTAGATATAACCGCCGTTCTCGAAAACGATCGTATTGCCGTTTGCGCTTGGGAACTTCACATCGTATTCGGTGAAGTCGGTGACCTTGTCCGTCTGTTTGGTCTTCGTGTTATAAACGAAGATGTTCATCGTCCGGTCACGGTCGGAAAGGAAGAAGATTTCGTCGCCGATCCACATCGGGATAATGTCCTGTGCGGGGTTGTCGGTAATATTCTCGACCGTTTTCTTGTCGGGATTATAGATCCAGACATCATCCGCCATCCCTCCTTTGTAGTATTTCCAGGTACGGAACTCACGCATGACGCGGTTATAAGCCAGTTGTTTGCCATCGGGAGAATAACTGCAAAACCCGCCTTCGGGAAGCGGGATAACTTCGGACAGTCCTCCCTCCTTATCCACCGTGAACAGCTTCCCGCTGAAGCCGTCGCTGATGCGGTTGCGGTACACGATGCGGCTGCCGTCGGGTGTCCAGTTCATCACGATGTTGTTCGGTCCCATGCGGTCGCCCAGGTCATCCCGGCTGTTCGTGGCCGTATAGGTCACACGCAACGGTTCCCCGCCCGACACCGGCATAGTATACACTTCCGTATTACCATCATATTGCCCGGTGAATGCAATCGTTTTGCCGTCCGGCGAAAAACGGGGAAACATTTCGTATCCCACATGCGAAGTCAGGCGCTTGGCTTCGCCACCCGTAGCCGGAACCTTGTAGAGGTCTCCCGCATACGAGAATACAATCTCATTACCGTTCGTTGCCGGGAAACGCAACAGACGCGCTTCATCCGCCGCCATCAACAGTGAAGGCGCGCCGGCAAGAACCAATAAAGAAAAGATAAGTTTCTTTTTCATACCTATTATCGTTTAGTATACCGACAAAGGTAAAAAAAGTAAAGCTCAAAGTATATTCCTGCGCAGATATTCCTTTATCTTCCACCATAATAATTGCCGTTTAGCGACAAAAAGGGACCAGCCGGGCAACAATTTTCCCGTGCGTTTATAAAATTCGGGATCGCAAACCGATATACACTGCTGATCCATGCTCGATGCGGAAAACAAACAGAAGCGCCCGTTCTTCAACAGAATGCCCAAAGCGTCCTTCAACAGGACGAAAGCGGCTATATCAGCAAAACTAATAATACCGACTGACGAAAAAGAGAACGAAGATTCTTTAAACTCGACATGATGCAGAACGACATAGGGACGCAATTGCCAAAAAAGTTCAGTAATGTTGACAGGATCAAGTTTTTCCAAAAAAGATAGCAACCATTGCTCCTGAAGATTTGAGATAGATAAAGGTAATTCCATATTTGCTTAAATTCGACCTGAAATAATCCGTATATCCAACAATTCCCAAATTGGATGGTTATTATAAAGAAACGTGGGAATTAACAACATACACTCGATTAAGGACCTCGAATAACCTATAACTAGTTGTATGCGATAATTACCCACGTTTTTTTATCTTGGATACACGAGTGCATAGGCACCCGTCCTGTATGACAAGAAAAAACGCGAACAAAATCCACATACTATCCACTAGTTATTCTGAAAATTTCGAGGTTTCAATCAAGAGATAATATATAAACTTTCGTGTTCATCACTAAAGTTGCACCAGCGATAACGCTTTATCTGGCTTATTGTACACGGCAAAGATAAACAGAAGATTCAAAATACGGATATTCCTTCCCCGTTTTTTCAAGGTTTCTTGGAAAAAACAAAAAAAGCCGGCTACGACCGGAATATCATCATTCCATCGCAGCCGGCCGCTTTCGGCTAATACCTATTTACTATATTTGACCTCCGGATATAGAGATTAATAGTAACCTTCATTCTGTTCTTCGCTGATTTCACCGACAGGATTCAGGCGGTCGATGTGTTTCTGCGGGATCGGACGAAGTTTGTGATACGGTTTGATATAGATCGCATCCGGGTTATATTTTTTCACCCAGTCGTACAACAGTTCGCAACGCACCAGGTCTTCCCAGCGGTTGGTTTCTCCCAGCAATTCGCGTCCGCGTTCGTTCAGGATAAATTCGATAAAATCACCTTGCAGGTCGGCAGGAGTAACTTTCAGTGCGTCATACGTGCTTCCGGTATCATTCGTACCTCCTTCGAAGAGCCAGATCTGTTGGTCTTTCTGTTCACCTTCGGACCAGGCGGCACGTTTGCGGATCACATTGATATATTCGGCGGCCTTGTCGAAATCCCCTTTACGGCCGGCAGCTTCCGCAGCCAACAGATACGTTTCGCCCAAACGCATACGAACCCATTCGCGAGAACCCTTCTCTTCGGAAACGGAAGGACGGTTCGGGTCGAGGTATTTCACCAGTGACGGGAAATAACGGATCGAGTGTGTTTCGCGGGGGAAATAAGAATAGGTAAAGTTGGCACGGAACTTACGCATATCATTGCTGTTAGATTCGTATCCGGTCTTTTCCATCGTATAATAGATAGCCGTATCGCCATACTGGAATTTCAGTTGGCCGGCAACCTGTCCTTTTGAAGGATCCGGGTTGAAGTAAACAGAACCGTCATAAGACAGGGATTCCCAAACAGGTAAGGTTTTCACATTATTGGCATAATATACCCACTTGAAACTCTTGTAGAAACGAGAATCATGCAGACGGTCGTACAGATCATCCATAGTCTTTTTAGTAGCCACATGACGGCGGAACGGACGACCATTCTCAATGTCACGCAACATACCGGGCTGGTCTTCATACCAAGATAACCAATAAAGATGCTGTTTGTTACCGTCCCCATTGAACATAGGCTCTGTCGTAAACTGCACGGCAAACACGGTCTCGGAATTCCCCTGATTCTTGATATCCCACAGAGAGGAGAAGTTTTCTTGCAGAGAGTAAGCCCCACTGTTGATCACTTGCTCTGCATAATAAAGCGTACTGTCCATATCCGTCGCTTTCTGACCACGCGCATCCTTGACCGCACTGCCACGAGTCAGATACACCTTCGCTAACAGATGGGCAGCAGAATAACGTGTGGCACGTCCCAAAACCGAAGCCTTCTCCGGTAAATTTTCGGCGGCATTACGCAAATCACTGATGATGACATTATAAATATCTGCAACCGGAGCACGCTTAAAGTCCGTCCGAATCTCGAAACTGCCTTCCGTTACCAAAGGAATACGTCCGAACTGTTGCACCAAATCAAAATATAAATAAGCACGGATAAATTGCATTTCGGCATAACTTTGTGTTTTCACACTTTCCAACAAGTCTTGGGAATCCAGAATCTTCTGCATCGCGATATTGGCATCACTAATCCCTTTGTAATGGTTTTCCCACATCTCATACAGAATACCGTCGTCCGGATTCAGCTGTGTCGCATATTTATTATACGATTCACGGTTACTGCCATCTTCACCTTCCGTAAACAAGTCAGTTCCTAATTCAGTCAGAACATTGAAGCGTTCACCGCCGACTCCCCAGCGGAGGAAACCGTAAGCTGCCGTAATGGCGGCATTTACCCCGGCTTCCGTTTCATAATAATCGTACGACATCACCGGAGCATCGTCTTCGCTTAACCAGCTGCTGCAACCTGATGTAGAAAGCGTCAGGCCTGCCAGCATATAGTAATATATAGATTTCATTTTCATTCCTTATTTATTAAGATTAAAATTACAAAGTCAAGTTTATACCAAAAATCCAAGAGCTGATACTCGGAGTACCGAAACCACTACCGTTTGTTTCAGGATTACCTGCCGCATTGACTTTGGACGCTTCCGGGTCGATACCTGTATAGTTGGTAAAGATGAACGGATTCTGTGCCGTGAAGTAAACGCGCAGTTTCTCAACCATAAACTTCTGAGTCAAGCTCTTCGGCAACGTATATCCCATCGTCATTGTCTTCACACGGAGGAAATCCGCCTTTTCATAATAAGTGGACGTGATGTAGATCGGACGCTCTTCGTCGATACTCGGGCGAGGATAAGCGTTCGTCGGGTTGTTTGGTGTCCAGTAGTCCACTTTCACACCACCATTACGTCCGCAATGTTCCACCGCATAAATATCGTTATACAGCATAGCGCCAAAGCTCGCATATAAGAAGACCGACAAGTCGAACCCTTTATAGTTGAAGGTATTCACCATACTGGCAATCAGTTTCGGACGCGGGTTACCCAGAATCTGCTTATCAGCATCCGTAATCTTATAGTCACCGTTCACATCCTCAATCTTGATATCACCTGGAGCAAAGTCCGTACCGTTGGCGGCAAATTTCGCCATCTCGGCAAGATCTGACTCCGTGTTCTGCCAGATACCCACCTTGTGGTAGTCATAGTGAACATTCACCGGCTGACCGATAAACCATTTGCTACCGATATCGTCGTTCTTGCCATTATACAGTTCAACGATTTCCTCCTTGTTGGAAGACAGCATCAAATCAGTTGTCCACTGGAAGTCTTTCGTATTGATGTTCATAGAGTTGATAGAAACTTCTATACCTTTATTACGTGTCTTACCCACATTCGAAAGCACATCGGGAAAACCGGAAACAACCGGCAACTGGCGTTTCAGCAACAGATCATGTGTGTTCTGCATATACAAGTCGATCGTACCGTTGATACGTCCTCTCAACACACCGAAATCGATACCCAAGTTCCACTGATCCGTCGTTTCCCACGTCAACAGACTGTTTGCCATCGCATTCGGAGCATATCCGATCGTCGGAATTCCACCATTATCAAACGGATAACGGATCAACGACAATGTACCTTTCGTCTGGTAAGGATCTACGGCCGAGTTACCGGTCTTACCGAAGCCAAGTCTAAACTTCAGGTTATCCAACCAGCCGGAAGTATTCGACATGAACGATTCTTCATTGACACGCCATGCCAATGCGGCGGAAGGGAAAAGCACCCACTTGTGTCCGTCGGCCAAACGGGAAGAACCGTCGTAACGGGCGGAAACCGTCAACAGGTAACGTCCTAAATAGTTATAATTGATACGTCCCATGAAGGAAGCCATATTCCACTTAACCATCGAGCTACCGATCGTATTGGTCACCAATCCCGATCCCAGGTCATAATATTTCAGGTTATCGGCAGGCAGGTTCTCCATTGCGACATTCACATTTTCTCTTTTATCTTCCTGGATGGACTGCAACAAGGTTACACCCAACGTATGCTTGTCGTTAAACGTCTTATCGTAGAAAAGCATGTTTTCCAGTGTAAACATCGTGTACTTGTCCACCGCGTTCTTGGCATAGGAAGTACCCATACCCCGGTTGCTGGTCTTAGCAGACCTGAACTCGTAGTCCTGTACGGTACGGGCATCGATACCCAGGTTGGAACGGAACTTCAAACCGTCGACCGGCAGTTTGATATCCAGTGAATAGCTACCTAAGTAGCGCGTCGTCTTCAACGGACGGTCCACGGCTCCCGGAACAAGGTCCATCATCGTATTGTAAACATTATAAGAACCCGGTAACGGAATAATCTCTCCGTTATCATCCCACAACTGGGCCAACGGGCTTAAACGCCAACCACCGGCAAGCCCGGCTCCGCGTTGCTGGACGGCACGCGAATATTGCGTCTGCGCCCCGATCTTCACATATTTGTTGATCTCGTGGTTCAGGTTCAGACGGATCGAATAGCGTTCATAATCTTCATCTTTGAAAATACCGTTATTCTTATTGTAAGTAGCGGAGGCAAGGAAATTCGTCCGTTCGCCACCGCCGCGGATACTCAGTTGGTGGTCGGTCACCATACCGGTGCGAGTCACATGATCCATATACCGGGTAGTACGTACGCGGGACGGATTATAAACGCCATCTTCGCCCCAACCCATCATGACCGATTCCATGATCGACGGGTCGCGAGTGAAACCCGGGCAGACCATATCCTGATCCCTGGAAGCCACATCCGAGTTATAGCGGATCGAACTATTGCTCGTATTACGATAAGACTCGCGCGTATATTCGGCATATTCCGGTCCGTCCCAGAAATCGAGCTGGTTCAGGATTGTCTGTGCTCCGACATATCCGTTATAGTCGATCTGCGTCTTGCCTGATTTACCTTGCTTGGTCGTAATCAGGATAACACCGTTCGCACCACGGGCACCGTAGATAGCAGTTGCCGACGCGTCCTTCAACACTTCCATGGATTCGATATCCGACGGGCTGATTTCGCCGATACCACCGGTAACGGGAACCCCGTCGATCACATACAACGGATCGTTGCTGGCGGTGATCGAACGTTTACCACGGATCATCACACTCGGGGTAGAACCCGGCGACCAGTTGGCGTTGGAAACGACAACACCCGGAATACGTCCCTGCAATGCTTCCGATGCGGTGGAAGTCGGAACGGCCGAAATCTTGGCGGCGTTTACAGAAGCGACAGCCCCGGTCAAGTCTCTTTTCTTCACCGTACCATAACCTACGACGACCACTTCATCCAGGCCCAGTGCATCCTCTTTCATCAGGATGTCAAACGTATTCTTGCCGTCGACCTTGACCTCCATCGGTAAAAAACCGATATAGGATATTTCCAACAATTCCCCCGGAGCTGCCTCCAAAGAGAAGTTACCATCCATGTCCGAGATGGTCCCGTTGGTCGTCCCCTTGACAACGATATTCGCTCCGGCTACCGGAAATCCCGTTTCGTCCGTAATCACACCGGATATTTTCTTGGCTTTTTGCTGTTTGACAGGAGCCTCGGCCTCGGCCTTGACGATCACGATCGTCTTGTTGCTCACCTTGTAAGAAAGGCCATGCTTTTCCAATACCTGGGACAGGATATCCTTTAGCGGACGGTTGGAAGCGGAAACGACTACATCCGGATTTTCACTTAAAATGATGTCCCGGTAAACGACTGAAAAAGACGTTTGGGCTTCCAGATTCTTAAAAAACTCTTTCAATGTGACATTCTGCAAATTCATTGACATTGTTTGCGAGATGTCCTGTGCGTACATAGTTGTACACAAAAGCAGGAGTGCTGCACTCCGAAATACTTTCTTCATGACTATGATAAATAGACTTAAGTTAGAATTAAACAATTGATTTTTAAAAACACTTTTTCTTTGATCTCACCTGTTCATTTCATAAGCTTTATTGAATTTTTAATTGATTAGACTTATTAATCGTTACATTGTTTCCTGTGATCTCATAAGTAAACCCATACTGGAATTTCAGAGCTTCCATGACGTACGGGAGTTGTTCATCCTTGAATGAACCGGAAATCGGATCGTTCGCGATCTCCGGGCATAGCAGGTCGATATGCACTCCATACCATCTTTCGATCTTCTGGAATACCGAACCCAGCTTTTCCGATTCGAACACCAGATGATTTTGCGTCCAAGCTGTCTCTTTTACATTGTCTGTATCGTGGAAACTGATTTTCCCATTATTTTTCGAATAGATCGCTTTCTGCGAAGGCTTCAATATAAAACTTTCCGAAGGCGATCCGGAGTCGTAAAGACGGACGGAGCCTTCTATCAAAGAAGTCTCCACAAAGTCATTCTCCTCATACGAGTAGACATTGAAGCTGGTTCCCAGCACTTCGATATTCAAATTGCCGACCTGCACGACAAACGGATGCTTCCTGTCTTTGGAAACCTGGAAATAGCCTTCGCCCTTCAAACAGGCGACGCGCTTTCCATCGACAAAAGCATAAGACAAGGAACTTTCCGAATTCAACTTGACAGAGCTCTTATCCGGCAATGTCAACTGCACTTTATCACCGGCCGGGACTTCCGCCAGGAAAGAAGTGTTCCCATTCTGCAATTCATGCAAAAGAGAAAGGTTCCACGCCGTAACGGATAAGACGGCAACCACGGCAACGGCCGCCACGATACGGGACCAGCGAATAATGGTTTTAGGAGGATTTATCTGCAACCGGAGCCTCCGGTGAATCTCCCGCTTACGGCCGGCTTCCATAGGCGGGAAATCGGAATTTCCATTCCAAAACGCTTCCATCCTTTCAGACAGTTCCTGATCCGAAAGATGATTCAAGGACTCCTTGAAGTCCCCGAAATCTTCATGATTGGTCTTTCCGCTTAAGAATTGAGAATATAATTTATTAAATAAACCGGTCATAATTTGTCGATTGTTTATAGTTACACGAACAAGTACTAAAAAAGTACCAGGCGTTATTATATGTTCTAAAGCATATTCCCGCTCCTTTCCCTTATGACGTGCCCGAAGTTCCATCTAATGAAACCAAAAGTTTCATGCCTTGGAACCTTTAGTTTCATTTAAAGGAACTCTTAGTTCCATTGAGAGAAACTCTTAGTTCCAAGCCATGAAATTATCTGGAACTCCGGGAGCGGCTTGGGAAAAGGGATGCAGGCTTTTTTGGTCTTCCTATATGAAAAGGGCAAAAAGATAATTATATTTCCGGAGCTCCTCACGCAGAATCTTTAATGCGGCGGACAAATGATTCTTTACCGTTTGCTCGGACAAATCCGAAAGGGCGGCTATTTCGGCGTTGCTCATTCCTTCCTCTCGGCTCATTTCAAAGATGTTCCGCTGTGCGGGAGTCAGTTTTTGTTTGGCGATTGCCAACTTGTCGATAAAATCATCATAATATATTTTCTCTACGGAAGTATTATCCAATAGGTTCTCGTCTTCGCAAAAGCGAATGTAATCTTCAAAATCAGGGCGGTTGATCTGTTGGCGGAAAACGTCGATCACCTGGTTCTTGGCAATCGTGAACAACATGGATTTGAAAGAGCCCTCGACAGATAGGGTGGCACGCATGTTCCACAGCTTGAGAAACGTCTCCTGCACGATATCTTCCGCCTGGACAACAGACTTCGTATGCAACAAGGCGAAACCGTACAAAGAATCCGCGTACATATTATATAATGCATCGAACGCTTCATAAGAGCCACGTTTAAGTCTTTCTATGATATTGCTATGTATCGATAATTCACGCATAATTACCTCAGTCACCCCTAACTTTTAGTTCGTAAAGATAGAAATAAACTACTGAACGACTACTATCAAGCTTATTTATCTCTTTTTTTATAATAATACCGTATCTTTATGCCCATCAAAAAAGCGAAGCATGAAATCATTATTTATCCTGACTTCAGCACTACTATTTACGACAAACGTGCTGGCCGAAAATGATCCGCTATGGATGCGCTATCCGGCAATTTCTCCAAACGGTGAAACAATTGCCTTTACCTACAAAGGCGATATCTACACTGTTCCGGCAAATGGTGGCAAAGCCACCCAGTTAACAACCCATCCGGCTCACGATACACGCCCGGTCTGGTCGCCTGACGGCAGCCAGATTGTGTTCGCTTCCGACCGGAACGGAAATTTCGACATCTTCGTGATGGACAAGGAAGGGGGCAGCCCGAAGCAGTTGACCACCCATTCCGCAAACGAATATCCGGAAACGTTCAGCGATGCGAAACACATCCTCTACTCTGCCTCCATCCAACAGGATGCCAAAGACAGCCAGTTCCCGTCAAGCCAATTCCCGCAGATTTATCAAATCGGTCTGGACGGCGGACGGCCGGAGTTGTATTCATCCCTCGCCATGCAGAGCCTGGCGCTCAATAAGCAAGGCGACAAGCTCCTTTACCAGGATATGAAAGGATATGAAGATCCCTGGCGCAAACATCACCAGTCGTCCATCACACGCGATATTTGGTTGTGCAACCTCGGGCAGGACCGCACCTTTAAAAAGATCACTTCTTTCAAAGGAGAAGACCGTAACCCGGTATGGACGCCGGACGGTTCTTCCTTCTACTACTTGAGCGAAGAGAAAGGGAGTTTCAACATATTCAAAAACGACCTGACCGGCAAGAACAGCCGGCAGATAACCAACCATACCACGCACCCGGTCCGTTTCCTGACTTCAGACAATAACGGCAACCTCTGTTACGGATATGACGGCGAGATCTATACGGTCAAAGAGGGTGCACAGCCTAAGAAAGTGGATATCCGGATCATTTCGGACAAGGTGGAAAACGACCTGATCCACCAACTCAAGACAAATGGTGCTACCGATATCGCCGTTTCCCCCAGCGGAAAGGAAGTCGCCTTTATCGTACGCGGCGATGTGTATGTGACTTCGGTCGATTATGAAACGACCAAGCAGATCACCAACACACCGCAGCAGGAACGCGACCTCGACTTCAGCCCTGACGGCCGCTCATTAGTTTACTCTGCCGAGCGGGACGGAATCTGGGGCGTTTATCAGAGCAGCCTCGTACGCAAGGACGACAAATATTTCACCTATGCACAGGAACTGAAAGAAGAACCGCTGGTGGTAACCTCACAGGCCTCTTTCCAGCCGATGTACTCGCCTGACGGAAAGGAAGTCGCTTTCTTAGAAAACCGTACGACCTTGCGCGTGATCAACCTGAAGAGCAAACAGGTCCGCACCGTCCTGGATGGTAAATACAACTATTCGTATGCGGATGGTGACCAGTATTACCAATGGTCGCCCGACAGCAAATGGTTCCTCGCCAAATACATCGCGATCGGCGGCTGGAACAATACGGATATCGTACTGGTAAAAGCGGACGGCAGCGGCGAAATGACCAACCTGACCGAAAGCGGCTATTCCGACAACAACGCCAAATGGGTGCTGGATGGAAAGGCGATGATCTGGTCGTCCGACCGTGCCGGTTACCGCAGCCACGGAAGCTGGGGAGCGGAAGATGATATTTACATCATGTTCTTCGACGGCGAAGCCTATGATAAATTCCGCCTCACCAAAGAAGAACAAGCCCTGCTGGACGATGGCAAAGAGGACAAAGACAAAGATAAGGACGAAGAAGACAAGGACAGCAAGAAAGATAAAGACAAAGACGGCGGCAAGAAGAAGGACGAGAAGGCAGACAAGCCTGTCGAACCGCTTAAATTCGACCTGGCAAATCGCAAAGACCGCATCATGCGCCTGACCGTCAACTCTTCATTCTTAGGAGATGCCGTCCTGACTCCAAAGGGCGACAAGCTATACTATTGCGCCACGTTCGAAGACGGTTACGACCTGTGGGAACACAATTTCAAGGAGAAAACCACCAAGCTGCTGATCAAAGGCGTAGGCGGCGGGACCATGTTCCCCGACAAGAAAGGCGAAAACATCTTCCTCGTTTCGAGAGGCCAGCTGAAGAAGATCGAGATCAAGGACAGCAAAACGAAACCGATCGCTTTCAAAGCCGAATTTGCCTATCGCCCGGCAAAGGAACGCGAATATATCTTCCACCACACCTGGCGCCAGGTATTGGACAAGTTCTATGATCCGGCAATACACGGCATCGATTGGGCTGGATACGAAAAGGCATACGAAAAGTTCCTCCCGCATATCAACAACAACTACGATTTTGCCGAAATGCTTTCCGAAATGTTGGGCGAGCTGAACGGTTCACATACCGGCGCACGTTACCGCTCCGCCTCTTCCGCACCGGCAACAGCCAGCCTCGGCGCTTTCTATGACAACAGTTATACGGGCGACGGGTTGAAGATCGAAGAGATCATTGCCAAAGGCCCGTTAACAAAAGCCGGAACCAAGATCAAACCGGGCTGCATCATCGAAAAGATAGACGGCACAGGCATCAAGCGCGGCGAAGATTATTATCCGTTATTAAGCGGCAAAGCCGGCAAGAAAGTGCTGCTGTCCGTTTATAACCCGGCTACTAAGGAACATTTTGAAGAACAGGTTAAACCGATCACATACGGCGCTCAGTCGGATCTGCTTTACAAGCGTTGGGTGGAACAGAAGCGCCTGATGGTCGATAAGTTGTCGAACGGAAAGATCGGATATGTGCATGTAGAGGGAATGAACAGCGAAAGTTTCCGCGAAACCTATTCCGAACTGTTGGGCCGTTGCCGCGAGAAAGAGGCTGTGATTGTCGATACGCGCCATAATGGTGGCGGTTGGCTGCACGAAGACCTGGCAATCCTGCTGAGCGGCGAACTGTATGCCAAATTCACCCCGCGCGGGCAATTCATCGGCAACGATCCGTTCAACAGATGGATCAAACCGTCTTGCGTGCTGATGTGCGAAGACAATTATTCGAACGCCCACGGTTTTCCCTGGACATACAAGACGTTGAAAATCGGTAAACTGATCGGTGCTCCCGTACCAGGCACGATGACAGCCGTATGGTGGGAATCCCAAATCGACCCGTCGATCGTCTTCGGTATTCCGCAGGTCGGCATGCAGGATATGCAGGGCCGCTACCTCGAAAACCAGCAACTCGAACCCGACATCGAAGTCTATAACTCCCCCGAATCCCAGCTGAAAGGCGAAGACCACCAGCTTGAAGAGGCGGTGAAGGAGATGTTGAAAGAGGTTGGTAATAAATAATTAAAAGGAAGAGGCTGTTATGAGGACAGCCTCTTCTTTTTGCAAAACTTTAGCCGGACAGATTGTTATATACACAAGAAACACGTATCTTTGTAATATTCAGAATCCTAAAAATCATTTGATTATGAGCAAGATTTATCCCATTGGAATCCAGGATTTCGAAAAAAATCCGTAAGGATGGATATTTCTACATTGATAAAACTGCTTTAATTTATCAATTAGTTAAAGCCGGCAGCTATTTCTTCCTGAGCCGTCCGCGCCGTTTTGGAAAAAGCCTGCTCATTTAAACTCGACGGCACAGCCGAAGACGCTCTCCGCCAAATCAATGAAAAAAATTATGCCCTGCCTTTCGCATCCGATCCCCGCAAGCTGTTCAGGATAGGTGTCAACTTTAACAAGGAAACGCGGAATATCGAGAGGTGGGTAGTGGAATAAATAGTAGATATGAGGATATGTCTCAAAAAGTAATTTCCAATGTGGAGATAAATCACTTTTTGAGACATTCCTAAATTCATATTATGACTATTCTTTATAAATTATTTCACACACGTTAATACATATCAATATCTTCTCCTTCTGACTCTTCTGACATACGAACCCAAATTTGCGTATCAGCTTTTAGACCACTTGGCCTTACCTCGAACACGATATTAAGTCGAGAAAAATCGTTAGAAAAACGATATGAATAAAAACCATTTATTTTTGCAGCATTATATATTCCAAGTTTTGTAGAACTCTCAAGAGATTCAAACATATTTTCATTTTCCCATGCTTTACACAATTCTTCATAAATGTGTATACCTTTACTATTTGTTTTTTCAAAAACCATTTCATTTACTTTTATCATATTAAATCCATTTGACCATTGGTAAATATTACCTGACTTATCAGATTGATAACACATCTTACGTCCATTAATAAAAGTAACATACATGGTACGACCATCACCTTTACTCTTTATACCATTATCATCAACAAAATAATCCAACTTATAAAAATAAGTTTGTCCAAAACATTGACATGCAGCTATTAGCATCAAAGTCATAATAAATAATACCTTTTTCATACCTCAATTTTTTAATAGTTTTTTTTCTTTTCAATATGTATTGTGTAAGGACTGGGCTGCTGTATTTCCCATGCCGATTGGGAAAGAGTAACCCCTTGCCGTGATGCATAATCACGCCAGTCCTTCATTTGCCGTTGAAGATTAATGATAGAAGTTGCGACTCCCATTGCAGCTGATTGTGAATCAGAAGAGCTTGAAAGATATCGTTCATAAGTATTAAAATAACCTCTTAACTTTTCTTCCATTGAATTATAATGAGACTGTAACATGCTAACATTTGGTTTTTCTTTTTCTACTCCTTCTAAATTTAATGTATTGATTGGTGTAGGTATAATATCGATATTCTTAGTAGATGTTGATTTTTTAATTAATGAGCATGTCATTATTCCATTTGGTGGAGTTGATCGCTCATAAATATAGATACGATCAATATCATCTAAAACAATATTAATCCTACTCTTATCTGTTGAAACACGATATTTTACCATTCCCCAGAATGATTCCCCATAATAGGTTGTAAATTTTGCATTCGTATTAAAGAGAGTCAAGTTTCCATTATTTACAGTATAACCTTCACGATCTGAATCATAGCAACCTTTTTTTGTAAAAGTTATAAACTGCCCTGAATTTTCATCTCCATTTGATACTTTTCCATTATGCTCCTTTATTCCAATCTGTTTATAATAATAGGTTTGAGCATTTACATTATAACAAATCAGAAGAAACAAGAAATATCCAAATACTAATTTATTCATGATAAATTCAATAAATATATTCATTTTTACAACTCACCAGGCCTTTCTTCTTCCCCGCCTGACGGAGGAGTGGAGTTGCCGCCACCGGTTTTGCCGCCTTTGCCCTTGCCTAAATGGTTAGAAATGACGACACGGTAGAAGTCGATACGGGCATTTAGCTCACGGAAAAGATCGGCATATATCTTTGTCTTGTTGACAAGTGCCTGAGCATTAAGCAGCTCTCGCAAATCTTCATAAGCAGACTTCAAAAGAGGACGGGTATCGACTGTTTTCCCTGCTGCCAAGCGAGTTGCTTGTTCATCGGTACGGTCATTTGACAATGAGATACATAAATTATTTAGTGTATCTAAATCATCTACCCGTTTGGTCAGGCCAAGTTTTTCAATGTGAGGTTTGTTTGCATCAGATCGTAGTTCTTGTATCAGGTTGATTGTATAACCAGAAAGATCAGTAAAACGTTTGTTTTGTCCTTTCTGAAAACTTCTTGCAATCGGTTCCAAGATTCTTGCTGATTCACTGTTTACAGAATCGAGGTCATCAAGATTCATCAATATACGATTGATAATGCCTGAGAAGCGCTTCTTACGAAGATTTCCGGCATTTTGTAATAGAATGGTGTAGCGACTACCTTTTACTTTTACGATACTGTCGTCATAAATGATAAGAGATGATTTAAATTCTGAAAAAACAGTTTCTACTTTTAACTCGGTAGGATCAAATTTAGTGACTAAAGCTTCTACATCTTTACTAAAAAGTAAAAATTCATTGTTTACTAATCGATCACTATTAAAAAACTGGATGTACATTGACATAGTAATTAGATTTATATTTGAATTAATAATTTAAAAATCTAACAAAACGAACACTCGGGAGACGAAAAATGTATTTTGTTCCAACAAAATGGATTTTTTGTCGGCAAAAAATGGATTTTGACGTAACATAATGGATTTTTCGTCGAAGAAAAATATATTTTGACTGAACAAAACGGACACTTTGTCGACAGAAAATACATTTTGATCTGTCGGAATACTTTTTTATGCATTCAAACAAAAATTTTACAATAACCCGGCATTCTTGAAAGAGAAGAAAATCTTTCAATTTTAGCGGAAAATGAAATTTTGAGCCTATTTGTGCCATTTTTTTCAGAATCTTTTATTTTGTGTAATGTGTGAAAGCCGCTTTTGAAGCGGCTTTGTAAAAAACAACTTTGAAAAAATGACTAATGAAAACGTACGTTTTTTTTAGTCATTTTTTGACACAAAATTTGGCATTAAAAAAAGGCCTCCTACCTTTCACTTTAAAGGATAAAATATTGAACCTTAGAAAAATATGAGAGCAATAAATTTTCCAAGTATAAATTTTTACCTACATTTGTAATGACTAAAAAAAACGTACGTTTTCTTTAGTCATTTATTTTTGACCATATAACCCCCAAAAATCAACGTTTATCCTTTTTCCCACATCCTGCAAATAGTGTCAAAATGAACAAAAGAACGACACAAAGAACGGAACGGTAAAATCTACAATAATCCCATGAAAAATTGATACGAAGACAAGGTCTTTTCCCGAATAGCGGGTGATGATTGGTAAAGTCGTATCCATTGTCGTGGCGCCGCCGGCACAGATAGGCGACAAACGACCGAAATATTTGACAAAAAGGGGTGCTCCGAGAAGAGCCATAATCTCGCGCATGATATTTGCCATCAAAGCGATCGTTCCTAATTCGGTGGCGAGTTGGACCCCTAAAGACGGCTCCTTCAACTGGGTGATCAGGATAGACGAAAGCGAATAATAGGCAAAGCCGCTCCCTACTGCTAAGCAATCAAAAACACTCCATTTAGTAAGCAACAGACTGACTAAGGCCGAAAAGACCAGCGTCCCGCTAATCGTGGCCAAAGGGACTAAAAGCAGTTTCGGACGGATGCTGCGGAGTATCTCCTTTAGTTTCTTATCGCTGCCGATGCTTAGCCCGACCTGAAACATCAGCAGGTAAAGGACATATACCGTAATGTCGTTTTCAACCACGACATCGGGTAACCAGCCGCTCCATCCCAAGAGGCAGCCGAGCACAAAAAATCCGACGACGATCAGGCTTCCTTTCATCTGCGGCTCCTTTCTTTAAAAAACAGGTTATAGACTCCCCAGGCCGCAAGCACACTTCCAGCCGTAGCTGCCAGGGCGAGCAGGAAAGCCTGGCCGCCCAGCGTGGCGAGGTTATCGACAATCTCTTTGTTTGTCCCGACGGAGATTCCCAGGAGGAAAAGGAGCAAAAAGATCGTGTAAGAAATAGGTTTGCCGATCTTCTGCAAAAGTTCGATTTTGCGTAAAAGATAGCCTGCGGCAATGCCCGCAAACATTATACCGATGACAGTGAACATATATAAAGAAAGATTATTGGGCTTTGACGGCTTTGACAGCTTTATGGAATGTGATAGGGATCATCATGCCTTCGGCATCAGCATTCCCGACCAGTTTATTCTTGTCTTTCTGTTTGAAAGTGAGCGAGACATAGGTCCCGTCCACATAAAAATTGCATTTATAGGTATCGGTCTCCTTCTTGATTTCCTTGACGGTCATTTCCGTACCGCTGATCGTGAAAACGGCTGACAGGTTATCACCGGTTTTCTTAATCTGGCAAGTTCCTTCCTGGTAGCCGTAAGGGGCATCAGGGGCGGAGAAGTTCCACAGTCCGATAACCGCACCGGAATGAGATTCCTGCGCATAGAGCGATAAGCACATCATCATACAAAGAAGCGTTGCAAATACTTTTCCAATATTCGTTTTCATAATAAAAATAGGATTAAATTAGACTTAGCGCTTCAAAGATAAGCATTATCAACTACAAATGAAGTGGTCAGGATAAGAATAAATAGAATAATGCACAAAAGGACGAGGACGGCCATGGCGGAGGAAGGTTGCAGTTCCGGCGGACTTTTTTTTGAAGAAAAGCGGGATATATGCGTATATTGTTCTTTTTCATTATATTTGTATTCGTAAAAGCAACAAATCATTCGTTCAGGAGATAAAAACACAGATAATATAACATGAAGAAAACAATCCTATTCCTTCAGGCTGCGGTGCTCGGGCTTCTGGCAGCTTGCAGCCAGCCATCGGGCGAGGAACAACTACGCGATGAGATCCAGTACGTGAACCCATTTATCGGAACAGGGTTCCACGGGCATACTTTTCCCGGGGCTACCCGTCCGTTTGCTCTTGTACAGGTCAGCCCCGATACGCACATCATGGGCTGGGATGCCAGTAGCGGCTATCATTATGATGATGACCGGATATATGCTTTCAGCCATACCCACCTGTCGGGCACGGGAATCGGCGATCTGGGGGATGTGGCGATCCTGCCTTTCTCGGGTGGCGATTCGATCAAGCCGGTAGCGACCTTCAAGAAAGAGACGGAGAAGGCGACGCCGGGCTATTATGCGGTGCGCCTCGATAATTTCGGTATTAATGTAGAACTAACCAGCACGGATCGCGTCGGTTTCCATAAATATACGTACGATAATCCGAAAGACCGCCGTGTCCTTCTCGATCTCGGCCATGTGCTGCAACCGAACTGGGGGCACAAGCTGGTGGGGAATGAATATCTTTTTGTAAACGATTCGACGGTCGAAGGGACTGTCAAAACGCAGGGGTGGGCGCATTTCCATTCTGTCTCTTACCAGATCACTTTCTCGGAACCGATCGAGACGCTTTACCAGTATATCGACGGAAATTTGCGGAAGGACTCACTGTTCTTGCGTCTCAACACAACGGGCGACCTGAAATTCCATTATAAATTTGCGGAGAGCAACAAACCGCTGTATGTAAAAGTGGCGATCTCGCCTGTCGACACGGATGGTGCGGACAGGAATATGCTGGCCGAACTGCCGGGATGGGATTTCGAGGCGACACGTGCCGAATCCGCCCGTATCTGGAACGAAGCTTTAAACAGCATCCAGATAGAAAGCATGGATCCGAAGGTGATGGTGAATTTCTACACGGCTCTCTACCATACGATGATCGCGCCTTATGCTTATCAGGATGTGGACGGGCGTTACTTAGGGATGGACAAGAAGGTACACCGGGCGGAACCGGGTTATGTGAACTATTCCGTCTTCTCGCTCTGGGACACTTTCCGCGCCTTGCATCCGCTGATGACGATCATCCAGCCTGAACGGGCTGCCGATTGGGGTAAAGTGCTCGTGCAGGGATATAAAGAGGGGGGAATCCTTCCAAAATGGCCGCTGGCTTCGAGCTATACGGGCTGCATGGTTGGTTATCCGGCTGTTTCCGTACTGGCGGACCTGGTGACTAAAGACCTGGCGGAAGGTGACCTGAATGTTTGGGCCGAAGCGGGTGCCCGCTCTTCTGTCTACAGGGACGATCTGGCTGAGAAGTTCAAGGGGACGCGTGAACTGGATTTGATTACCCTCCATCCTTATTATAAGGAAAAGTATGGCTTTGTTCCGGCCGACTCGGTTCCCGAATCTGTCTCCTGGGGGTTGGAGATGGCCTATTATGACTGGTGTATCTCCCAGATCGCCGCAAAAGCTGGCAATACGGAATTGGCCAAGGAGTATGCCGCAAAGGCGGAATATTACAAGCGCTATTTAGATCCGGATACCAAGATGATGCGTGGGGTGATGAGTGACGGTTCTTTCCGCACACCGTTCAATCCTCGCTATTCTTCCCACATGAAGAGCGATTATACCGAAGGGAATGCCTTCCAGTGGAGTTTCTTTGCCCCACATGATATGGATAACTTCATCGAGACGATCGGTGGCAAGAAGGAACTGGAAACGCGTCTGGACACATTATTCACCACCTCCTCCCATGTTGACGGCGAAGAAGCCTCCGGCGATATCACCGGACTGATCGGGCAATATGCACACGGCAACGAACCGAGCCACCACATGGCTTATCTCTATAACTGGACGGATGCACCTTGGAAAGGGCAGGAACGCCTGGACCAGATCATGCAGAACTTCTACACCAACGAACCGGCCGGTATCATCGGGAATGAGGATTGCGGACAGATGTCTGCCTGGTATGTGATGAGTGCATTAGGCTTCTATCAGGTCGCTCCGGGCATCCCAGTCTACACATTAGGCCGTCCGATGGTCGACAAAGCGCTCATTCATGTAAAAGGCGGTATATTCGAAATCCTGGTAAAGAACAACAGCGCCGCCAACAAATATGTCAAAGAAGTCAAACTGAACGGCAAAATCCTCGACACTCCGTTCATCAGCCATAACGACATCGTAAAAGGCGGCAAGCTGGAATTTGTCATGAGCAATACCCATAATTAAAGTGTGATACATAAAAAGGCAAAGCGATTTCTCCCGTAACAGGAAAATCCGCTTTGCCTTTTTATGCCGTCAAATAAACAAATATCCTACAGAATAAATATATTTGTTCCCGGGTTCCATAATAATAAAGCTATGTTAATAACAACAACAAACAACCTCGAAGGAAAAGAAATTACCCAGTACTTCGGAATCGTCTCCGGCGAAACAATCATCGGAGCCAACATCTTCAAAGATTTCTTTGCCAGCATTCGTGATATCGTTGGCGGACGCGCCAGCTCATACGAAGGCGTCCTACGCGAAGCCAAAGAAAGCGCCCTGGCAGAAATGAGCCAACAAGCCGCCCAAATGGGAGCAAATGCGGTAATTGCCGTCGACCTCGATTACGAGACCGTAGGCGAAACCGGTAGCATGCTGATGGTAACTGCCGCAGGGACAGCCATACGCTACCAGGATAAATAATAAACTTCCAAATCAAAAGACTTACGCCTTTGCCGGAAAAGCCGCCCATGTTTCCCTGAAACTATCGGCGGTTTTTTCATGCCCGCTCCTTATCGCATCCGCACATTCCGCATGTTCCGCACTATACACTCCTTCGCTGGTGAATTCAACAGATAACAACCTATATTCCTTACATTTACTCTATTTCAAAATTTTCCAGAAGCCGCAAGATGAATGCGGAAAGCATAGCTTCTTAAACAGCCCAAAAGAAAAGCATAAACAAAGGGGATAAAGACTAATAAACGGACTATGCACTTACCTGAAAAGTCTATATATACTCAACGGTAGAATCTATATGCACGCACCGGCAAAGTCTATTTCCTATAGATATCAACCTTTTTATACTCGATTGCTTTCCGCATCCCATTCAGCGGAATGATTGGAAAACGGAAAAGGCCAAACAATTATATATTAACTGCTTAACCCTGTTTTTTACCAGCAAAGGAGTGTATAGTGCGGAACATGCGGAACGTGCGGAAACTATCGGTGGTTCTTCTGTTCCACCGACCTTCTTAAACGAAGAAAG